>ENA-UONU01000022-UONU01000022.1-human-gut-metagenome-genome-assembly--contig:-CS51-NODE-22-length-212267-cov-11.119498_pt1 | contig 212267 bp, 170 predicted proteins | sample MGYA00242462_ERZ724009 | MGnify/ENA metagenome assembly ERZ724009 | reverse complement strand
GTATCATAGAAGAACCTTTCATAGGACTTTTACAGAAAAAGTTTCACACAGTCGGCACTTCTTTGGTCAGCCATACCCCATTTACCGATAAATAGAACGGATAGCCATCTTCTGCCATTTGCTTTGCATTTACCCGGTATACAACCGGCTTTCCATGTCGGTTCCCCACTGTTTTGGCAATCTCATAATCTTTTGACAGATGCACATACAGCCTGGATTTCGGAATCAATCCAATCCGATTGATTGATTCCACATACTTCTCTCCCGTTCCATGCCATAAAACATCCGGCGGGGTCTTTTGCTCCAGTTCCACATCCACTGGAATGGAATGCCCCTGGTTTGCCCGGATCAGCGTTTTATCCTCATTGAAGGAATACCGCTGCTTGGAATCAGTCCGTACAATTTCTTCCAGCATCTGCATGTCAAATGGTCTGCTCTTCGCTATCCCGGCAATCAGATCTTCCGTACGCGCCCATCCGTGTTCATCCAGTTTCATACCAATGGCTTCCGGGTGGTGCCGCAAAATAAACGCTATGAATTTTCCGGCATTGTCCTGATGTCCCATATTCTCACCTGCCCTTCCACTGTAATGCCTACTCTTTTGACTGTGCCGCCATATATCCTTTCATATAGCCGATATCATAGCCCTCTTTTCTTCCCTCTTTCAGAATCTCACGGGTCATGGTCAGCATACTAACGCCTTCGCCCTCATCCCCATCATCACTCAGCCATTTTTCCGCCTGGGTAACAGGCAATGCTGCACCAATACTTTCAGCTTCTTCTTTCAGCTTCGTATTTTCAAATTCAATGTGCAGCATGGCGGAAAGGGTTTCGATCACGCCGTCAATGGCATTTTCTCCGTCCGCATAACTCCGGTATGCAGACGCCGCCAGATTCGACGCGGTTTTTCCAATGTACTGCGCCCACTCATCATGCGCTGTCCAAAAATGCTCGTGCTCTATGATTTTGTCCGTCTCTTCATCTTCCCTGAATTTTTTACGGCAGTCACTGTTCCAAAATCCATAACTGGCTTCTTCCTGGCCTCTCCGGAATCCTTTGAGGTAGGCTTCTTTACGAATGGACTCCAACAATTCTGAAAAATCATTTCCACTCCGCATCCATTTTTTATCAACTTCAAATAAATAAGGTGCCTCATGCTCCGGTCCGCATTTCTTAAACTTCATACCGCAATTCCTCCATTACAAAATGCTCTTATTATACGCTCCAATCACCCGCTTAAACACTTTGAAGTTCGTATCATCCCGCGGCGGGCAATACACAGCAAATTCAATGGTTTTAAATGCGCGCATATAATCCGCAATCACTTCTTTGGCAGCTCTTGCCACCACTTCCGGCTTATTCTGAAACGCACCGCATCCGAAAGCACCCAGGATTACCACTTCGTCACCGTTCAACGCAGCTACATCCATAATCCTGGTCAGCCTCTTCTTATGGATTTCCAGAAGCTCCCGATCACTGACTTTTACCGCCCGGTCACCGTTAGCCTGGTTGAACCGGTTGCTCGGCCGTTCCCGCAGGTTCGGTGCCGCGCAGGTGATCACATCTACTTCATACCAGTCTTTTTCATCCATCAGCTTCGGCTTGTTCGTATCTGTCTTAAATACGGTCATATCCGGCGTATAGATAATATCCGCATTGTTGATCGGATTCTTCACATTCCGATGAGGGTAATAGAATCCTTTCATCATTTCCGGTACGCTCAGGCAGAAATACAGGCCGGAACACCGACACAGACATTCCTCCTGTGCGCTGGATCCCCTTGTCACGCCGCCGCCCGGATTGGTCGCGGAAGCAAAGTTATGTACTGCCACCTTCTGGCCTGCATAACCTGCAGCCGCCTCGAAAGTCCGCTTTGTGGATACAATAATCTTCGCTTCATCTTTAAAGTGTGCCTTATCCACAGTCGGTAACTCCATTCCCTCCGGAATCAGCTTCTGGTTTTTCACTGACCGTGCAAGGGTGTCCTTAATCCTTCCGTTTGTTTCACACAGCTTTTTGGTATCTTCAAAAATTTCCATATTCTCAAAACTGCTCATATGTTTCCCATTCCTTCCTCTTCCGTTCATTCCGATACTGTCTGGAACTGTAAAAACAGCCGCGGAATCGCTCCCGTAGCCCAGTATCTGACATTGTCTGCCTCACATGCCATCATCACGGAAATACTCATTTACTGCATGCAGCAATAAAATCATGTCCGCCTTCGAAACGCATGATGCATCCAGCTCAAATTCATAGACGCTGTTCTTTGTTCTGATTGTCAATGAACCATCTTCCACCTGGATGCTTCCGTAGGTTGTATGCAGGTATTTGCCGGGGCATTTACTTGCCGGACTCGTAAAGAAATAAACCTGATACTTCTCATACCGGCTGTCGGATTTATAGACCATGATAAGCCCTGGCTGATCCATATACGGTATCCGCCAATCCATGTATTTCCGACCGTTCTTATCTTCTGCTTTACGCAGGATTCCCAATGCCGACTGATCCAAATGCATCTCATCCACTCCTTAATTTTATCACACGGGTATTTCACCGACCGCTGCGATAAAATCCCGAACCCGGTATCCGTGTTATTTTTTCGTTGCAACTATATCATCATCGAATTCGAATTTCCAATTAGCGATTTCTGCGGATAACGTTTTGAGTCAAATTTTCACTCCGACGTTCCTGCCTGAAATCATAAAGCGCTTTGTCATAATTCCGGTTTCAGCATTCGCCAAACCGTTGCCGCCACTATATCATCAAGTATTTCAAATTGCAAGAGGGTATTTTTCAGATAATCGGATGTTTCGGAAATAAAAGGAAAACCAGTTCTCGCCCTTATACCCTCTTGTTTCGGATATAAAAGGAAAACTGGTTTTTTGATTTTTATTCTTTGTTTGCGATATAAAAGGAAAACTCAAATCCCTGTTTTACACCGCTTGTTTCGGATATAAAAGGAAAATTATTACGTTTCCGCATCCCTTGTTTCGGGTATAAAAGGAATGTTTCGGAAATAAAAGGAATTAAACAAAAATCTATTACAATTCCTCCACATTCTCAACTACTTTTCCATCTCTCCAGATGCGCTCCAGATCATAAAACAGTCTGTCATCGCGGGAGAAAATGTGTACGATCAGATCGCCGTAATCCATCAGGATCCATCCGGCAGTCTGATAGCCCTCGATCTGACGGCACTCATGACCGGCTTTGCCGAGTTCTTCCTCTACATTATCTGCCATTGCCTTTACCTGGCTGGCGTTGCTTCCGTCTGCGATGACAAAGTAATCAGCCAGTACAGATACTCCATGAATATCAATGACGCGAATATCTTCGCCTTTTTTATCTTCCAGCGCCTTTACGGCAAGTTTGGTCAGCTCTTTTGCTTCCATGGGGATTATCCTCCTCATTATTTTATTTAAATCCTGTTAATGTGTCTATTGATGAACATGACGTTCATGATAGTATTCCCAGGTCTGTTCGGTTGTATCATCCTCTGCCGTGCCTGTTTCCTTTAAATAATTGCGGGTGCTGTCCAGAATCTGATACAGCGCTTCGTCCAGATCTTCAAATGCAAGACGGCGGAGCTTCGGCAGATTTGGCGCCTTATCACGGCGCGGTTCGATGTAATCGGCTACGTACAGGATCTTGTCTAACAGGGACATCGCCGGTTTTCCGGTCGTATGGCAGGCGATTGCAGATAAGACCTCTGGATCGGTAATACCATACTTGTGTTCTGCCATCCATGCGCCTAATTTTGCATGAATCACAGCCGGAGCCCGCAGTTCACCTTCAGTCAGTTCAATGCCATGCTCCTGACATTTGCAGATGATAGTCGCATCATCATAGCGCTTCGCACAGTCGTGGAGAAGTCCAGCCATCTCCGCCTGATCCAGATTGGCACTGTAACGCATAGCCAGAGCCATGCATGTGTATGAAACACCCAGCGTATGTTCATAGCGCATCGGGTTCAATTTCTTTTTCAAATGCTTCCGTATCTCTGTAATTCTTTCGTCCATTACACATTTACCTCCTGATACAAGCCGTGCTGTTCGATATATTGACAGACTTCCTTCGGCACCAGAGAACGAACGTCTGCTGCGTGTCCTGCCCGGAAAGCCGCGCGGATCTCCGCCGAAGCAACATCCATTTCACGGCAGTGAAGACGCAGAATATGCGCCTGATATTTCTGGGTTAAATAGGAAATCTGCTCATCCAGCGAACGATCCGCCTCCTCATGCTCTCTTGCTGCCGCCAAAAATGTGACGGCTGGAAGAACATATTCGGGATGATACCATTTTTCAATGTCCATAATTGAGTCCGCGCCCGCGATAAAGAAAAATTCCACATCCGGATATTCTTCTTTCAATAAGCGAAGCGTGTCTGCTGTGTAGGTATTTCCGCCGGTCCTGCGAAGTTCAAAATCAGACAGCTTAAAATAAGAATACGGCGCGATCGCAGCTGCAGTCATTGCCAAACGGTCCTTTGCCGCTGTGATCGTATGATCCTTTTTATGCGGCGGGATCCTGGAGGGCATATACCAGATGCAGTCAAGATCATATTCTTCATACGCCTGTCTTCCCAACATGATATGTCCATTATGGATCGGGTCAAATGTTCCCCCCATAATACCGATCTTTTTCATCGTCATCCGTATCCTTTCTGTCAGAGATTCATTCGCAGAATGCAGCCCCTTTATTTTGGCAGAACGATCTTACGTTTCTTCTCGTCCTTTGCCTCTTTATAAAGAACAATTTTCTTGCCGATTACCTGTACTACCTGTGCGTGGGTACGCTCAGCCAGAACGGCTGCCAGCTCATTGCCGTCATCGACGCAGTTCTTCAGAATATTCAGTTTAATTAACTCGCGGGCCTCCAGCGCCTCTGCCACAGCAGCGGTCAGTTCTGGCGTCAGGCTGGATTTGCCGATCTGGAAGATCGGATCCATGGTCATCGCGAGACCTTTTAAATAAGCTCTCTGTTTGCTTGTCATAAAATCTATCTCCTGTTAAAATTCAAACTCAGATCCAGTGTGGATTTCTGAGTTTGAAATATTGTAAATGTCAATTATTTATAGTAATCAAATTCAAGACCATACATACGAACTGTATCGCCCTCTTCGATGCCAGCCTCTTCCAGCTCAGCCAGAATACCGCTGTCCTTTAAGAATTTCTGGAAGAACTGGAAGCCCTTCTCAGAATCAAGGTTTGTGTAACCAAGCATCTTCTCGATCTTCGGTCCTTCTACCACATAAATACCATCTTCATTGCGTTCCACGGTATACGGAAGATTCTCGCCCTGATACTGGTACTCAAATTCTTTTTCGAAAATAACTGGCTTGCGGTCAACTGTTTTCAGCAGATCATTTACATGGTAAAGGAGCTCTTTTACACCCTGTCCGGTAACTGCAGAAATGGCAAATACCTGGATGCCTTCCGGCTCAAATTCGCGTTTTAAGCGCTCTACCGGGTCTTCCCAGTCCTCTTCGCCGGTATTGTAAATCGAATCTACCTTGTTGGCAGCAATCACCTGCGGACGCTCTAAAAGCGACGGATTATATGCTTTTAACTCCGCATTGATGGTACGGATATCTTCAACCGGATCACGTCCCTCGACGGATGCCGCATCCACAACATGAACGAGAACCTTGGTTCTCTCGATATGGCGCAGGAAATCATGTCCCAGACCTATTCCCTGGGAAGCACCCTCGATGAGCCCCGGAATATCTGCCATGACAAAGCCTTGTCCATCCTGCAGATCAACCACGCCAAGATGCGGGTTCAGCGTCGTGAAATGGTAATTGGCAATCTTCGGACGTGCATTGGAAACGCGTGAAAGCAAGGTCGATTTACCGACGTTCGGGAAACCAACCAGACCAACATCTGCGATTACCTTTAATTCCAGCTGTACCCAGAGTTCCTGTGCCGGCTGTCCCGGCTGTGCATACTTCGGAACCTGCATCGTCGAGGTCGCAAAGTGCATATTTCCAAGACCGCCCTTGCCACCTTTTAAAATCACTTCTCGGCGGTTCTCGCCGGACATATCCGCGATTACCTTACCGGATTCAAAATCCTTGATAACGGTTCCTTCCGGAACCTTGACAATCAGATCCTCGCCGTCTGCTCCGTGACAGCGGCGCTTTCCGCCCTGCTCTCCGTCGCCAGCCACATATTTGCGGACATGACGGAAATCGGTCAGGGTATTCAGTCCGTCGTCCACTTCAAAAATGACATCGCCGCCGCGACCGCCATCGCCGCCGTCCGGACCGCCAGCAGCTACGAAAAGTTCCCGGCGGAAGCTGACATGACCGTCACCGCCTTTTCCGGATCTGATATAAATTTTTGCACTGTCGGCAAACATAAATACCTCCTTCTGATCTGAAAAAAGCTCCATACAATCCGTATGGAGCTTCTTTATAATTATTCGTTAATTGTTCTCGGGTAAACAGAAACCTGCTTTTTGTCTCTGCCCTTTCTTTCAAACTTTACGACGCCGTCAACCATAGCGAATAATGTATCATCTCCACCGCGTCCTACGTTCACACCTGGATGAATCTTGGTTCCGCGCTGTCTGTAAAGAATGTTGCCAGCTAATACGAACTGTCCGTCTGCTCTCTTCGCACCAAGTCTCTTGGACTCAGAATCACGACCGTTCTTTGTGGAACCAACACCTTTTTTATGAGCGAATAACTGAAGGTTCATTTTAAACATGCGTTACACCTCCCTGAATCGAATTTTAATGTATTTATCTCCATAACTCTCCGCGATATCGGTAAGTCCAAGTATCAGCGAATCCATCAGGAGTTTTGATTCCACACTTACAGTACCGGTAAAATGAAAAATAAACTGACCTGTCTTTTCATCCACACTGCCTTTAAAACCGTCATCGGTAAATTTCTCCACCGAATTAGCCATATTGACAGTCAGAACGGATACAGCCGCACAGACAATATCTTTGCCGTACTCATCATATCCAGCATGTCCCTTTACTTCCACTCCCGTGGTACATCCTTTGGAATCGGAGTATACGTCTACTTGAATCATTTCAATTAAGCGTTGATCTTTTCGATCTTAACTTCTGTAAAGAGCTGTCTGTGACCATTTTTCTTATGGTAGCCAGTTTTTCTCTTATACTTGTAAACGATAACTTTTTTGCCTTTGCCTTCTTTAACAACTGTTGCGGATACAGTAGCACCCTCTACAGTCGGGCATCCGATCTTCATCTCACCGTTGTTAACAGCCAGAACCTGATCGAAAGTAACAGCTTCACCTGCAGCAGCACCGAGTCTCTCAACTTTGATTACATCGCCCTCGGCAACCTTATACTGCTTACCACCTGTTGCAATAATCGCGTACATCTGATGGCACCTCCTATTATCATTACTCGCCAGCTATGGCGGCTTGCGCACTTTTAGCCTCGCTGTGCGGCACACTTAAGTATTCTAGCATCGGAATATGGATCTGTCAACGGTTTTTTCTTGAATTTGGGAGAAAATTTCAAACCAGTGTTACGGATAAAGCTGCTTTTTCCAAGTCCTCATAAGTACCACCAAATTGTTCAAGGGCTTGTTCCTTTGTTAGTATGCCTTTTTCAATCAGGTTTAAAAGTATTTTAGCCTCACCCTTTGCCTCACCAACCTTCTCCCCTTCTGCAAACTCCGCCTTCCGTATCAGCTCCGTTTCCCGTTTTTCATCATACTCAAAAATACACACCTCTATCGCCTCCGCTCGATTCTTCCTCAGAAACTCTGCCAATATATTTTCATCGATACATTCCGTCACAGCCTTTTCAGCTGCCTGATTGATATCTTTGTATTCAATCGCATACTGCCGTATTTTATGAACCAACAGCATATATTCTTTCAATAACCGGCAGGTTTCCAGGATCTCCAGATTTTTATCCAAATTGATATTTAAAACCTTCACAAGCAATTCCAGCTCAGGATGTTCTGTCTTCTGCATGAACGAATGTGACAATTTAAGCAGCCCCTCCGCCTCCCGCTCTTTTTCTCCATTGTAGAATACTACAAAATGCGGTGTCGGCAGTTCCACCAATGCCGATGCGTACAAGGTCTGGTTCCGGACCAGCATCTGGTACTCTTTTGCCACATAGAACAGAAAACGCAGTGGCATATTCGGATTCCATGTCGATTGATGTTCATATAAGTTTAACTGCATATCCAGCAAAAATGCCTGATCGTTTTTCATATTCATATATACAGCATTTTTCAGCGTCACAATCTCCAATTCTTTCGGATCTGTATAATGCGAATGATTCACTGCATTGTACAGACTCAGCAGATTCTCCCTTGTGCTGAACAGCATCCGGAACAGCGTGTCCTTGTGATTTCTCCGCACCCTCATTAAATCCCCCATAATTCTCCCCTTTCTGACAGGAGAATCTGGCTTTTCTGAGAATCTCCTGCCCTTTCGTATTGCCAAGTTGGATAAGCATAAGATTTCTCAGATTAATAATTAGAATATACGATTGCTTGAATTGCAGATAAAGAAATATATATGCTTGATGAGTTAAATGTAACATATCTAGTTCGGATATGCAAGTAAGAATTTTGCAACTATTTATTCTGTAAATACACACAAACATATAACGGGTGTATTTCCTGTATGTGAAATGATACATACAATATGGCTAAAAGCGATTCTATATATTTGTGCAAAAATATAGAACCACATAGTACAAAAAGAGCAGAGGGATATATTTTTATATTTTACAACACATAAAACCATATCGCTCTGCCCTCATTATAAAAATTTATAACATGTTTGGATTCAATCTCTTTATATCCAACTACTTTCTCAACCCATACAAAATTTCTCCAATCACATTCTTATTCTGCTCATAGATCGCAGGAAGCTGACTCATTTCCAGAGGATTTGTACCTCTGCCTACTTCTATTGTCAGGCTGGGAATGTTTTTCTTCTGGATCGCCCAGTCTTTATATCCGGCGGGATCGAGTTTGGTGTAGTCGGCATCTAATGGATATCCTGTGACGGCGGATGCCGACTCCGCAAACGCCTTACTTTCGTTTAACAAATCGCCGGTCTGTGCGAAATACCAATAGATTACTTCGCCCTGTGTATGATAGCTTACCGTTCGTTTGAAAGGGTACTGCTCAGTCAGTTTTATCAGCGCCTTTGCTTCTTCCGTAGACGCCGGAGATGTCCCCTTATAGTGATCGGAGGAAGGATGTCCCAGATGATCGTTGTAAGAATCCCACATTGCATCAAAATTTCGATTTATTTCCAGTTATTTTATTTAATTTTACCATATACAGAAGGTTTCTTCAACAATTTTCAATGTTTAACAAAAAGATTACCAAATAATTTATTATTTCATGAAAATAAACTGGCAATTTTCACTAGTATCTCCGCCGTCTTATGAAGCGAATCCACCGGAATAAATTCATATTTTCCATGATAGTTATATCCGCCGGTGCAGAGGTTCGGGCACGGGAGCCCCATGTAGGAGAGGCGGGCGCCGTCGGTGCCGCCGCGGATCGGAACGACCTCCGGCTCGATGCCGCAGGCTGTCATCGCCTCTTTGGCGATATCGATCAGGTACATGCACGGCTCAATTTTTTCTTTCATGTTGTAGTAGCTGTCCGTTACTTCGGCGATCACGGTGCCCTTACCGTATTTGCGGTTCAGGAAATCGGCGGCTTCGGCGAAAAATTTCTTTTTCTGTTCAAATTTTTCATGGTCGTGATCGCGGATGATATAATTTAACTGCGCCTCTTCTACATTTCCGCTCATTTCATCCAGGTGATAGAATCCCTCGTAACCTTCTGTGTACATCGGATTTTCGAAGACCGGCAGCAGGCTCTGAAATTCCATGCCGATGAGAAGGGCATTTTTCATCTTGAGCTTCGCATCACCCGGATGGATGCTGGCTCCCTGAATCCGGACTTTGCCGGAAGCGGCATTGAAATTTTCATATTCGATCTCGCCGATCGGACCGCCGTCTACCGTATAAGCAACCGCTGCACCGAAGTCTTTCACATCGAATCGATCCGCGCCGCGTCCGATCTCCTCGTCCGGCGTAAATCCAATGCAGATCTCGCCGTGCGGGATCTCCGGGTGGCTCAGGAAATATTCTGCCATCGTCATGATCTCCGCCACGCCTGCCTTATCGTCGGCGCCCAGAAGTGTGGTTCCGTCGGTTACGATCAGATCCTGACCTTTTAAGTCGGCTAAAAACGGAAATTCTGAAACTTTCATGACAATCTGTTTTTCTGCATTTAATACGATATCTTTGCCGTCATATGCCTGGACGATGCGCGGCTTTACGTTTGTTCCGGTTAAGGACGGCGCGGTGTCCATGTGGGAAATGAAGCCAAGTGCCGGGATGGTAGCTTTCTGTCCAACGCCGGATGCATCGTGAGCAGAGGTACTGCCTGTATTATCCGGAATGCGTGCAAACAAGTATCCGTACTCGCTCATCCGCACATCGGATGCACCCATTTCTTCCAGCTCGCGTTTCAGCTCATTGGCTAACAGAAGCTGTTTTTCCGTGCTCGGGCAGGTGTCATATGCCTCGTCTGACTGCGTATCATATGATACATATTTCAAAAAACGTTCTACGGCTGTTGTCATGAAAAATCATCCTCTCTTTCTCCTAAATCCCGGCTCAGCGGTTCCAGATAATGGACTAATATATCCCGGTGGCTTTTGATGCGCCACGTTTTATCCATTTCCTCATATGTAAAACTCTTTCGTCCGCCCTGCTGCATCCGCTCCCAGTATGCGTCCAGATGGAAAAATGGCAGGTAGTAAAGTTCATCCCTCTGTGAAAAATATATAATTAAGAAAGCAATCCCGCCCTGCTCTTCAAATTCCCGCATAAATGCGACCTGATGCGGATGGACGTTCTGCAGTGGAAATGTATCTGCCGCGCATTCTTTTGCATCAAAGCAGACCGGGACGCCCTGAATCGCGCCGATGTAATCGACGGTACTCTTCTGGTCGAAATACGCCAGCGTGATATGGCGGCTGGTTTTATCGATTGAGACGGGCGTGATCGGCGTCGGGATTTTCTGGATCAATGCCAGCTTTTTCTCACGGTAAAGATCGTTTGTGTGGTTTATCATATCCTCCAGGGTTGAACCACGAAGTCCCCGGCTGTTCCAAGTCCCCATGTTGTTGCTCCTCCACTTATTTTTTTGATTTTTCGCACAATTTAAAATTTACGGGCGATGATTGGCTGGGCGTTTTGGAGCTGATTTCATCATCTCTTCCATCCGCTTCATCTCCGCCGGCATAGGCGCGGTAAATTCTTTGCCCGCCAGATATGAAAGCGGCCCGGAGATCGTTTCCGGCATTACCAGCCGCCACGCATGAAGCATCTGCGAACGGACACCGAAGCGTTTCTTCACTTCCTCATTGACCCGGGGATCACCGTACTTCGGATCCCCGGCGATCGGGTGTCCGATGGAAGCCAGGTGGGCGCGGATCTGGTGGGAGCGTCCGGTGATCAGATGAACCTCCAGAAGGGTATATCCATTTCCAGATACCAGCGGTCTGTATGCGGTCCGGATCGGCAGACTTCCAGGGGTCTCCTCTTTTCGGATCGACACCTGATTCGTCTTTTCATTTTTCGTCAGCCATCCCTCGATGCGGGCTTCGCCTTTTACGATTCCCCGCACGACGCAGACATAATATTTTCCCAGACTCCGATCCTTGATGACTTCGGACATGATCTGCAGTCCCGGCAGGGAACGTCCAGCTGCCACGATGCCGCTTGTGTTGCGGTCGAGGCGGTTGCAGACGGACGGACGGAAGCACGCCAGGTCCTCTTTCTTTAATTTGCCGGAATCCAGCAGATAGTCGATCAGGTATTCGACCAGCGATTCATCCGTCTCTTTCGCTTTCTGGGACAGCATTCCAGATGGCTTATTGATCAGTAAAATATGTTCGTCCTCGTAGACGATATCGAGCTTTTTCTTTTGAACCTTCTGAATCTTCACTTCCGAAAATTTCTCGATCGTCTCCTCTGCCAGAAACAGCTTGATCTCATCGCCCTCGGTCAGATGTTCGGAACCGTCGCATTTTTTTCCGTTCAGGGTAATATTTTTCTTCCGCATCATTTTATAAATGAAGCTTTTTCCCGCCAGATTCAGATATTTTGCCAGCAGCTTGTCCAGGCGCTGCCCCGCCTCATTTTTAGATACTGTCAGCATCCGCATGGCTGCCGCCTCCCTTTTTTACATCGATAATCCTTTTATTACGCGCACGCCGTACTCTACAGTTCCATCGTCCTCATACTCTGACGCCGGTTTCAGGCTGTGAATCCGCTTGTCAAAGGTGCTGCGTGAGGTCACGATTTTCAGGTTCGGATCCAGTTTGTTCGCCTTTAACAGTTCATTTAAACCTGCCTCCGCGCGCTTTACATTCAGCTTTGGATTAATGCAGTACACATAGATGCCGGTCGGGTGAACGACGGTCACATCGGACGGAATCACATCTTCCGGTGTCGTCAGAACCAGATCATAGAGAACTTCAAATTTTTCCTCATACGGCATATATGCCTCATGAAACGCCTGCTCCGGCGTATGGTATTTGAAAATGGCAATCAGCGGGGAAGCGAGATTCGCCGCCGGAAGTACCGTGACGATCGCCATGACCGTCAGAATTTTTTTGACGGAATCATTGTCTGTAAAAGACCGCCCAACCAGCTGTGCGATGATAAATAACGCCAGAAGTGCGATGATAAAAAGCTGTTTCCGCTTGAAATGATTGCGGTAGCCATAATCGCCTTTTTTTATCTTTTTCACGGTGTAAAAATCCTTTCTATCATGTTTTTATTGAATGATACCAGCTTTTTGTCTGATTTAATGGTTTAACGCCTGCATCGCGCGCAGAATCCACTCATGCGGAACTACCTTGCAGAGCACAAAGAATGCCTTCATCCATACGCCGTAAACCGACACGCTTTTTCCCGCCATACAGTCGCGGATGGCAAGTTTTACAACTTTGTGCGGATCTGCCATCACCAGACGCTTATAAAGAGGAATCTCCCCGGTTGTCTCGGCAATGTCGAAAAACTCGGTTTTGACCGGTCCGGGGCAGACCGCCGTCACACCGATTCTGCGCGGGCGGAGTTCTTCCCGCAGGGCGCGGCTGTAGCTTAAGACAAATGCCTTGGTTGCCGCATAGATGGCAAATCCCGGCTGCGGCAGAAAGGAGGCTGCTGACGCGAACTGGAGAATCCGGCTGTTTTCGCTCATATAGGGAAGCACCATATGCGTGACCGCGCACAGCGCCTTGCAGTTGAGCTCTACCATTCCCGTTTCATCGTCAAGCGGCAGGTTCCCGACCGTTCCGATTTTACCAAAGCCGGAAGCATTTACCAAAAGCTTTACGTTGGGCTTGCGCGCCGCCAGCTCGTTTTCCAGCGTCTCCCGCTGGGATGCATCCGTCAGATCGATGGCGAAACACCGCGCCGGGATCGGCAGCGTCCGTTCCAGCTCCTGCATCCGGTCCATCCGGCGGGCAATCAGCCAGACTTCCTGAAGTCCCGAAAAGCGATCCGCCAGCTGTCTGGCTGCCTCGCGCCCCATGCCGGAAGAGGCACCTGTAATTATCGCAATTTTCATGAGAAATTCCTCCCGTCTCAAGTATGTACGCTCGGAGTCGTTCCTTCATTCCAAGCGTACATACGTTTTATTTCTTCTTGTGCACGTTCCGGATGGTTTTTTTCTTTCCGCTTCCGCTGCTCTTTCCACCTACAGCGCCGCCAAATCCCTCCGCATTTCGTCCATTTCCATTTACGCCGGTCTGTTTGTGCCCGGTCATACCGCCCACAGCCGGTCTTTTGGCGTCTTTTGCACGATTGGCAGCAGCTGGTTTTGTCGTCTGGCTGCCATGATACGCCCCTTTATATCCTCCAGCCGCGAAATCGCGTCCTTTGATCTGCCGCGGACGGATCAGGCATTTCTTATCAAAACCGATCAGATCCGTTCTGCCTGCCAGACGGAGTGCTTCCAGCACCAGATCATAGTTTTTCGGATTGCGGTACTGGATCAACGCACGCTGCATCGCTTTCTCATGCGGGTTGGTCGGCACGTACACTTTTTCCATCGTGCGCGGATCATATCCCGTGTAATACATACACGTAGACAGTGTGGATGGCGTCGGATAGAAATCCTGCACCTGCTCCGGCATGTAGCCGAGGTCGCGCAGATATTCTGCCAGTTCGATCGCCTCCTTGAGCGTGGAACCCGGATGGGAGGACATCAGGTACGGAACGAGGTACTGCTTCATTCCCAGCGAGTCATTCATCGCTGCATATTCCTTCATGAACTGGCGGTAAACCTTATTCTCCGGTTTTCCCATCCGTTTTAATACATTATCCGATATATGTTCCGGCGCTACCTTGAGCTGTCCGCTGACATGGTACTGACAAAGCTCCCGCAAGAATGCCCGGTTTTTCTCCGCCAGCAGATAATCGAAACGGATACCCGAACGGATGAAAACTTTTTTTACCTTCGGAATCGCCCGCAGCTTCTTTAACAGGGAAATATAGTCGCTGTGATCGGCATTCATGTTTTTGCACGGCTGCGGGAACAGGCACTGTTTGTGCGGACAGGCACCGTAGGTCATCTGTTTTTCGCATGCCGGGTGACGGAAGTTTGCGGTCGGACCGCCGACATCGTGGATGTAGCCCTTGAAATCTGGTTCCTGGGTCAAAAGTTCTGCTTCCTGAATAATTGATTCATGGCTGCGGGTCTGCACGATGCGTCCCTGATGGAAGGTCAGCGCACAGAAGCTGCATCCGCCGAAGCATCCGCGGTTGCTGATCAGGCTGAATTTTACTTCCGTGATCGCTGGAATACCACCCGCTGCATCATAACACGGATGCCAGGTTCTCATGTATGGAAGTGCGTAGACATCGTCCATCTCTTCCTGGGTCAGTGGTTTCGCCGCCGGATTCTGCACCACATAGAGGCGGTCGCTGTACGGCTCAACGAGGCGTTTTCCCGAAAATGGATCGGTGTTGCTGTACTGGGTGTAAAAGCTCTCCGCATACGTCTTTTTATCGGAGGAAACCTCGCGGTAAGACGGCAGACGGATTTCGTCGTAAACAGAATCCAGGTTTTCCGCCTTATAAACAGTTCCCTCGATGAAGGTGATATCCTTTGCCTCGATGCCGCTCGCCAATGCATCTGCGATCTCCACGATCGAGCGCTCGCCCATTCCGTAGGAAATCAGATCTGCCTGGGAATCCAGCAGAATGGACCGTTTCATTTTTCCAGACCAGTAATCATAATGTGCCAGACGCCGCAGGCTGGCTTCGATACCGCCGAGAATGATTGGCTTTTTCGACCAGGTGCGGATCAGGTTGGAATAGACGATCGTCGCATAATCCGGACGTTTTCCCATCTCGCCGCCCGGTGTGTAGGAATCCTTTGCGCGGCGCTTTTTCGAAACCGAATAATGGTTTACCATAGAGTCCATATTTCCGGCGCTCACAAGCCATCCGAGACGCGGTTCGCCCAGAATCTGAATGGATTCCTGATTCTTCCAGTCCGGCTGGGCGATGATGCCTACTTTATAGCCGTGCGCTTCGAGCATACGGCTGATGATCGCGTGGCCGAACGACGGATGATCGACATACGCATCCCCGCACACGTAGACAAAATCGCAGCTCTCCCAGCCGCGCTTGTCCATATCCGCCCTGCAGATCGGTAAAAAATCATGTATCATTTTATCTTGCCCCCTGTATCAGTTCCCGGTAGTCCCGGATATAAAAATCAGCTAATTCTTTCTTTTCTTCGATCATGGAAAGTGAAAATACGTCCTCGACCGCGCCGACGTGCATACCAGCCCGTTTTCCAGCCAGAATCCCCGCCGGGACATCCTCAAATACCAGACATTTTTCCGGCTGTACGCCCAGATCCGCCGCCACCTTCAGATAGATATCCGGCGCCGGTTTTCCTGCCGCCACCTCACAGGCAGTTGCCACCACACCGAAATAGGAACGGATATCCAGAGAATCCAGCACAGCTGCTACCATATCCTGTGCATTGCTCGTCGCAATTCCCATGCGGATTCCTTTTTTCTTTAAAAATGGAAGAAATTCCGCAACCCCCGGTTTCAGCGGCACCTCATGGCGGTATTTATCGATCGACATTTCAATCCAGATCGCCTTGATCTCATCCAGTGTCATCGGCAGCTGGAAACGCTCTTTAAAATAGATTGCTGTCTCGGAAAAACTCATGCCCTCAATCACCTTCTGGAGATCCTCCGGACAGTCATAGCCGTAACGCTTTAAAAATTCCACATCGATCGCTTTCCACATCCACATGGAATCGACCAGGGTGCCGTCGAGATCGAAGAGGACGGCGTCTACTGTGTTCCAGTTGATTTCAGGAAGTGTGTTATTTGGGGTGTCTGACAAATTTTCGTCATTCGATACACAATTTTGTGAGGTTAGCGTTCTTTCTTTTAACGCTCTAATTTCATCTTCCGTCAGCGCCCGGTACTCTCCCGTCGCCAGTGCCTCATCCAGGGCAAGCGGTCCCATCGAAAGGCGTTTCAGGTAAATGACTTCGCCGCCCTCTGCCTCAAACATCCGCTTTACCTGATGAAATTTTCCTTCATGGATGGTCAGGCGCGCCTCGCAGAAGTCTTCTCCTGCGTCGTTCCATTTTTTCTCGATCACAAGCTCTGCCGGCCGTACCGGTGTGCCATCCTTCAGCGTCAGTCCTGCCTGAAAGCGCGCTTCGATTCCTTCTTTCAGTGTTCCCTTTACGCGTGCAAAATAGACCTTATCCACGTGTTTTTTCGGTGCCAGAAGCTCATGCGCCAGCGCACCGTCGTTCGTGATGAGAAGCAGTCCTTCCGTATCAATATCGAGGCGTCCGACCGGGAAGAGGTCTTTTCGCTTTGCTTCATCAATAAGGTCAATGACAGTCTGATAGCGCCCGTCTTCCGTTGCGGAAACGACGCCCTGTGGTTTATTTAACATATAATATTCCGTGTCTGCCCAGCCAACCGGCTGTCCATCCATTGTAACCCGGGTTTCGTCCGGGAATATTTTCCGGTCAGACTCGCGGCAGACGATTCCATCGACCAGAACCCGCCCTTTGCGGATCATCTCTTTTACCTGACTGCGCGTTCCCTGCTTCATCTCTGCCAGGAAGCGGTCTAAACGTATACTTTTACCTTGTCCCATCACTGCCACCTCCATCCGGGATTGTATTTATTTTTAAGCTGACCGCCCCGTTTCTGCGCCCAGCCAAGCGGAAATCCATCCACACAGATTAGTACAAGACCATCTGCTGCCTCTTCCTCTGCGGCTGTCAATGTCTCGCCCTTTAAATAGCGGATCGTGCGCTCATCCGAGGCATTAAAATTTAAGTAATTTACAAATTCCTGCATCCGCAGGTTCATTGCCAGCGCCTGGGATGGTTCAAACCGCCCTTTTTTCAGTTCTCCGAGCAGAAGTCCGGTACGCAGACAGCGGAGCGGCTTAAAATAACGTGTATTGTCGCCTGCCAGCGCTGCCGGGAGGTAATAGATGCGCTCGCTGTCACGGTAGAATTGCTCCGGATTCCAGGTTCTTACCGGAAGCTGGCGCAGAAGCTCAAACAGGGGGGAAAAATCCTCGGAGGTCTGGTTTTGCGCCACGTTTTTTCCCTTTCCAAACGTTTTCCCTTTCGCTTTTCCGGAAGCCATCTGTCTGGACTTACCGTCTTCCGCCACACGGCACAACCGCGCTTCTATTTCCTCTAGCAAAAGTGGATCGCTCAATGCTTTCTCATCGGCATTTTCCAAATCCTTGACATTTGCGTCTGTTTTCTCCGTCCGCTTCTCCAACAGCGCAAGAAAATGTCCTTCGCCCTCCAGACGGTGCGGAAACAATCTCAGACAGCCCTCAATGCCACGGCTTCCCTCAAAACCATATTCCGGTTTCTGCGGCACGACCGCCATCTGCGGATATTTCTCCAGAATATACTCGATCGTTCCCTCGTCCTCGTCCCTGTCAAAGGTACAGGTCGAATAAACCAGTTTCCCGCCCGGCGCAAGCATCTGCACGGCACAGTCGAGAATCTGGCGCTGCAGCGGCGCATAATAATCGGGACCTTTTTCGTTCCAGCTCTTTACCATCGACGGATCGCGGCGGAACATACCTTCGCCGGAGCACGGCGCATCGACCAGAATCTTATCAAAAAACTCCGGCAGGATGCCAGCCATTTTTTCCGGTGCCTCGCTCGTTACACAGATATTTCCCGCTCCGAACATTTCCAGATTTTTAAGAAGCGCTTTTGCGCGCGAATTGCTGATATCATTGGAAAACAGGACACCTGTACCGGCTAATTTCGCCGCCAGTTCCGTACTTTTACCGCCCGGTGCCGCGCACAAATCCAGAACCCGGTCGCCCGGCTTGATCGGCAGCCATGCCGCCGGTGACATCGCACTCGGTTCCTGCAGATAGTAGAGTCCCGCGTAGTACCACGGATGCCTGGATGGGCGTTCGCCCTGATAATAAAAACCGTTCTTCGTCCACGGCACTGGTTTCAAATTCCAGTCCGCCGTCTGTGCCATGTCTAAAAACTGTTCCGGTGTCAGCCTGCCCGTGTTGACGCGCAGCCCTGAACGCGGCTCTTCCTCATACGAAGCCAGGTACTCCGGGTATTCCTCCCCCAGAAATTGTTTCATTTTTTCAAGAAATTCTTCCGGCAGTTCTCGGTAATCCAATCGTTTTCCTCCTGTTTTTGTCTATTGCTCTGTATATCCATTTATAATCGTGATTCGAAAGACTTTTTCTTCGCGCTCATTCGTTCTTTCTTTGTTCGGTATGCCGGTTTTCAGGCTTCCAAAAGGAATGAGCCATTTTCTGTCTACATATATATAATCTATCTTTATATTACTTTTTAATGATAGAAAGGCGCTCCCATGCCATATATAAAAAAAATAGTATCCGCCCTGTTCCCAGCACTTATCCTGTCGCTTCTGCTCTCGCATCCGCGTCTCTCTGCGGATGGGGCACAGAAAGGACTTCTTTTATGGTTCAATACGGTCTTTCCGACGTTATTTCCCTTTATGCTCTTCTCAAAGCTTTTAGCTGAACACGGCGGCGTCCGGCTGCTTCTAGCGCCATTTCACCCGGTTTTGAAACATCTTGGGATGTCTGTCTACAGCGGCTATGCCCTGCTTGCCGGGCTGCTCTGCGGTTACCCGATGGGAATGAAAACTGCCGCCGATTTTAACCGGAAATCGCTGCTTTCGGCACATGAAAAACGGCTTCTGACCGCCATCAGCGCTTCGCCAAGCCCCATGTTTATCGCCGGATATGCTGCACCTAGGCTGAACCCGGCAGTTCCGTCAAACTATCTGGTTCTGGCATTATATACGCCGCTTTTATTGGTTGGAAGTCTCCTATGCATTTATAATAAAGTAACTTCTTTTCCCCTTCAAAACCGATCTTTTTCGAAAGAAACCGGCTCTGTCAAGCCCGCCCGCACAAAATCCACATCCGTCTCCGTTCCCGCTTCCTTCGACACCATCCTGATGGACTGCATCGAACTGCAGGTCCGCATCGGCGGTTTGATCATGCTGTATTCGATCCTCGCTGCCTTTGCCGACGCCTTCTGTTCCGGCCCGCTGCGTCTGTTTCTGATCGGGACGGCTGAAATGACAACCGGCATCGATGCGATCGCCCGTTCTGGTGCCATATTCAGTATCCCGGTTCAATCCGGCGCGATGGCGGCATGTGCTGCGTTCGGCGGGTTATCCGGGATCGCCCAGACAAATTCAGTCATACGGGACAGCCGAAAAGACAGAGAAAAAAATGCCGGACTTTCCATCCGGCATTATGTACTGTGGAAACTGGTTCACGCCAGTCTCTCGTTCGTTCTCTTTATTCTGCTGCTTCGCCGGATGCCGCCTGTGTAGCGGCCGCTGCTGCCTCGGCGCCTGTGTTCTCCTCCGGCTCGGTCACGACACTGCCAGCCAGCTCATTGCGGTTGGAAGATACGACATCGTAGCTGGACTGCATCGAACTCATGTAAGACTCGAAACGGCTCTGCGCGCCCTCCATCGAATGCTTGATGATGGTCTGCAGGCTGCGGAGCATGTCGTCCGTGTACTGAACGGAACCCTGGCGGATATTGTTTGCCTCTGTGACAGCGTTGTCCACGATCTGCTGTGCCTGTGCATTTGCCTGCTCAATAATGCTGTTTGCTTCTGCATATGCACGCTGCATGATCTCATGCTCATTGACCAGCTCATTGGTCTGGGCGGTCGCCTCGGCTACCATCGCGTCTGCCTGGGAACGTGCCTCCTGCAGAATCGCATCCTGGTTGCTGATGATCTTCTGATATTTCTTGATCTCCTCCGGAATGCGAAGACGCAGTTCCACGAGCAGTTCTTCAATCTCTTCTTTATTTACTAAAATCTTCGTGTTGGACAGCGGCTGAAACTTGCAGCTGTCGATATAATCTTCAATTTCTGTGATGATCTGTTCAATTCTGCTCATAGCTTTTCTCCTTACTTACATTCCCTGTCTTCCTGAAGCGCCTGGTATTTCTCCTGTACTTGTTTTGCAATGACCGGATCGAGAAATTCGGAAATGTCTCCGCCGTACATCGCAACCTCTTTTGCCATACTGGAACTTAAATACGCGTATTTAAGGTTCGTTGTCAGAAACAGGGTATCTATTTCGGGTGCAATCACCCGGTTCATCTGCGCGAGCTGCAGCTCATATTCGAAATCCGTGATCGCACGCAGACCACGCACGATGACCTTTGCGTGATTCTGGCGCATGAAATCGACCAGAAGTCCGTCAAACGACTGCACCTCCACGTTAGGAATGTCTTTTGTCACTTCCTCTAACATCTTAACACGTTCTTCGACAGAAAACAACGGAGATTTTGCGTTATTACACAAAACTCCCACGATGACTTGATCAAAAATTTCGGAGGATCGCTTTATAATATCAAAATGTCCGAGCGTCACCGGATCAAAGCTGCCCGGATAAATGGCTGTTTTCATCTTTTTTTCTCCTTTGGTATTCAAGCTTTTCGGATAAACAGATGTTTATTCGTCTTATATATCTTCTCTTTTTCGAGATGGTATCCCAGTTCTGAAAGGTAGCTGCACCCGGTCTCTTTCGATGCCTCTGTGATGATCATCGTATGTTCATCTGCCAGAGACGAATGCGCCAGATAAGTAAGCACTTCTTTCTCCCAGAGATGGTTGTACGGAGGATCCATAAAAATGAAATCAAACGCACTCTTCCGGTTTTCTATCCGTTTCAATGCATCCGAAATATCACAGTTTAACAGCGTCGCCTTATCAGCCAGGCGGGCCGCTTTCAGATTGTCACGGATGCAGTCCGCCGCTTTCGGATTCTTCTCCACAAAAACAGCTTCTTTTGCCCCGCGGCTTAAAGCCTCGATCCCGATCGCCCCGCTTCCGCTGAATAAATCGAGAAACGTGCATCCATAGATATCATTCTGAATCATATTAAAAAGAGTTTCTTTGATACGGTCCGTCGTCGGTCTCGTATCCATTCCCTCGATCGTCTTTAAAGTAAGCCTTCTGGCACTTCCTGCTATTACCCGCATGGATTTTTCTCCATCTTACTAGAAATATTAATGTATTTTGAACTGCAACCGTAAAATTCACCAAACAGTTTGCGTATTTTTTAACACTACATCTGTTCTATTATAGTATGAGTTTTACTGATATACAAGCATAAAATCGGATCAATACTAACTTTTTTCCCTACATTGTGGGAGTTTTGCCCCAAAATGTCAATTTGCACAAAACCTTCTAGTGTATTTCACTTTTAAGATCCGCATACTGAGAATGTAACAAAAAGAGACACCCGGACAAACGAAAGTTTGAAGGGGGCACACGCAAAAAAGGAGGCGTCTGTTATGTCTAGTTCCAACAACACTAACAAAACCAATGTACCGGAAGCCAAGGAAGCGATGAACCGCTTTAAGATGGAGGTTGCCAATGAGATTGGCGTTCCGTTAAGCGAGGGCTACAATGGTAACCTGACCTCCGCACAGGCTGGTTCCGTCGGCGGCTATATGGTCAAAAAGATGATTGAGGAACAGGAAAAAAAGATGGCTGGTAAATAAGGCATCGTAGGGCTCTTCTGAATCTTCGCTGAAACGGCGAAAAAAACGGCAGCAGCATGATTGACAAAACCGGACTTGAACGACCGATTTTCAATCATGCTGCTGTTCTTTTCTGCAAAACATTCATTCACTTGTTTGACAGACAGATTGTATACTTACTTTAGCGATAAAAATGCCGCCAGATTCCCCCTCTTATCTCCCATCACGCGGTGTGAATATAAAAGCTCCGGATTGCATTTCGTACATACATTCGTCACAGCCAGATGCTCCGGTAAAATTCCGGCATCCAGGAGCACCAGGCGGTTCGCGCCCCAGAGGTCAAGCTGGTACTTGCCATTCCCCTTATTCATGAGAATCGATTTCCCATTCCAGGAATAACAGGATGTTGAATCATCCTGACTGATTTCTGCTCCAAATTCTTCTTTAAATGCGTCTGCCACATCCTCACTGACCTCATAACAGTCCCGGCAGATGCTCGGTCCGATGCAGACGCGCAGATCCTCCGGCTTCGTGCCGAACGCCTCTCCCATCGCCTCGATCGTTTTCTGTCCCATCCGGTGAACGGTTCCCTTCCAGCCGGAATGCGACAGTCCGATCGCACGATGCACCGGATCTACAAAATATAATGGTACACAGTCCGCAAAAAACGTAACCAGCGTCAGCCCCGGCACGTTTGTGATAAGCCCGTCGATGTTTTCATAATCGCGTTCCCGCCAGATTCCTTTTCCAGCGTCCGCTTCCGTAACAAGACGGATATTCGTCGTGTGCGTCTGATGGCTGAGCACCATCTTTGACACATCCGTTCCCAGAATCCGCGCCATTTTCCGGTAATTTTCAAGCACATCGTCCCGGTTGTCGCCGCGCGTCAGCGAAAAGTTCATCGTACTGAAATATCCCTTGCTCGCTCCGCCAAGCCGGGTAGAAAATGCGTGGCGCACCATCCTGGTCTGCTCTAAGAGCGGAAAGGTAAAATAAGCCACTCCGTTTGACTCATGAAGAGTAATTGGTGTCGGATGAACTGTTTTTTGTATATAGGTAAGCGCCATGATTGTCACATCCTTTTTCTGTCTCTTGCTCAAATCTCGTTGTGCAGTTTTTGAATTCTCTCATTTGTAATTATCCGCACCAGAACGCGTCCCGAATTAATCTCACGTTACTGCCAAGCACCGCCACCACATCAAACCGACACGGCGTGTCCTCGGAAATATGATAACGCGTCATATAATACCGGGCGGTACGAAGAATCCTCGCCTGCTTGCGGGCATCCACTGCCTCCGCCGGATCGCCTTCGTGTTCATCGCGGCGGTATTTGACCTCGATAAAAACCAGATAGTCTCTATCTCTTGCGATAATATCAATCTCACCCTGGCGACAGCGGAAATTCCGGCAGAGAATCTGATAACCGTGCCGGGTGAGATATTCACACGCCAGGGTTTCATATTCAGTTCCGATGGCACGGCGGTTGAATGAATTTCCATGAAGATGAAAGTCTCTTTCTCCCATTCAGCTCCCTTTCTGTTATTTCATCCCCTGCATCGCGGCTTCCTCGCCCAGCAGCTTCTTCAAAAAGGTTCTCCGGTGGATCGGGCATGGACCGTAGGTTAAAATTGCCTCGTTATGCATCTTGGTTCCGTATCCTTTATGCTTCGCAAACCCGTATTCCGGATAGATTTTATCGTACTCCATCATCATATGATCCCTCGTCACTTTTGCCAGGATACTGGCTGCCGCGATCGAGACACTTTTTGCATCGCCCTTGATAATCTTAATCTGCTTTTCCTCCGAAATCCCCGGAATGATGACCGCGTCATTTAAAAAGATATCCGGCTCCTGCGGAAGCTGTGCGACTGCCTGACGCATCGCTTCATAGGTCGCCTGCAAAATATTGATGGAATCGATCACCTCCGGGCTTACAATTCCAATTCCGTAGGCAGCTGCCTTTTCTTTGATTTCCAGAAACAATTCTTCCCGGCATTTTTCCGACAATTTTTTGGAATCGTTCAGCCGCAGAATCGTACAGTCTTTCGGAAGTACCGCGACCGCCGCCACCACCGGACCGGCTAATGGACCTCTGCCCGCCTCATCAATGCCGCAGACGATCCCTGCACTTTCGTACTGATGTTCATAGGCGCGCATTCCTTCGAGACGCGCCAGTTCTGCTTCCAGTTTTTCTCCTGTTAGTTTTCTCATGTTTTCCTATACCTCCGGCACTTCCAGCGTCACGCGCCCCAGTTTGCCGCTGCGGAAGTCATCTAATAGGAAGGCAGCCGCTTTTTTCGTATCCAGCTCACTGCCCTTTAAAAGACAGGAACGTGCCCTTGCGATTTCACGCAGAATTTCCCAGGCTTTTTTTGTATCTTCGCCGTCCCCAGCCGTATTCTCAACCAGCGTCACACCATACCGCTCTTCCAGGCGCTTTCCGTAACGTCCGGACATATTTTTGATCAGCTCGGCTGCCAGCTCTTCCTTATCCAGAATCTCATCGTTGATCGAGCCGATAAATGCAAGGCACAGTCCCACATTCGGATCTTCAAATTTCGGCCAGAGGATTCCCGGCGTATCGAGAAGTTCCAGTGTCTTATTTAAGCGGATCCACTGGTTTCCCTTGGTAACACCCGGTTTATTTCCAGTCTTGGCGCAGGCTTTTCCGGCAAAGGAATTGATAAAGGTCGATTTTCCGACATTCGGAATGCCAACTACCATCGTCCGCACCGGGCGGTTTTTGATACCGCGGCGGCGGTCACGCTCAATTTTCTCCTTGCATGCCTCCTGCACCAGCGGCTGGATCTGCTTCATTCCCATGCCGCTGCGCGCGTTGATGCGGAGTGCATGGATGCCCTGCTCCTTAAACCATGCGATCCAGCGCTCTGTACAGCCGTCGTCCGCCAGATCCGCCTTATTTAAAAGGACAATCCGTCCCTTTCCCTTCGCAAGCTCATCAATATCCGGGTTGCGACTGCCGAGCGGCACGCGCGCATCCACCAGCTCAATCACCAGATCGATCAGCTTGATATCTTCCTTCATGGCTCTTTTTGCCTTTGTCATATGTCCAGGGTACCATTGTATCTGCATGAAATTTTCTTCCTTTCTTAGAACCTATCTCGACGAAATCAACCCAAACCGGCTAACCGGCTGGATCCGCAGCCAGACCTTTCCTTTGATCTGCCGAAACTTCACATTTCCCACATTGGAAAAGCGGCTGTCCTCACTGCCGGAGCGGTTGTCACCCAGCAGAAAATATTCGTTTTTATCCAGACTAATCGGATATTCCGCCAGTCCAGCCAGAGCCGCCTTACCCAAGTCGTTCGGGGCGTCTAATTTTTCATTATTAATGTAAATATAACCGTCCTTGATCTGCACCGTCTCACCTGGCAGTCCAATGACGCGTTTTATATTGTAATTTCCCGTTTCTTTTTCAAATACGATAATGTCATAGCGCTTTGGGCGCATCACGCGGTAACTCAGGCGGTTCATCAGAACCTTTTCGTTCTGCGACAACACCGGTTCCATTGATTGACCGCTCACCCGTATCTGCGTCCCCATCGCAAACACGGCGAACCACGCGATCGAAATTACCACCGCGATATCCACGATCCATCCAACCACCAGACGGATGCGGTTTTTATCCTCTTTCAGCTCCATATGTCACTCCCTCTCTATCCGTTCCCCATGAATCATCGCTCATGTCGCAAGCGAACGCGCTCGGCGCGAGAATATGCCAGGGCATATTCTTTTTTATAATAGGGAATCACAAGGAATTTCCTATTACACGAAAAAAAGCTGCTGCACAGCTCCTCCCGCCGCGCCGGACACACATAACCGCATATCCGGATGCACAGCGGGCTGACCTGTACAGCAGCCCCATCCGCTTCAGAAATTATTTTACTAACTCTTTTACCTTCGCTGCCTTGCCGATTCTGGATCTCAGGTAGTTCAGTTTTGCTCTTCTTACTTTACCTCTTCTTACTACTTCAACGTTCTCTACAGACGGAGAATGTAACGGCCAGGTCTTCTCTACACCAACACCGTTGGAGCTCTTTCTAACAGTGAAAGTCTCGCGAACGCCGCCGTTCTGTCTCTTAATAACAGTTCCCTCGAAAACCTGAATTCTCTCGCGGTTTCCCTCTTTGATCTTAGCAGATACACGTACTGTATCGCCTACGTTGAAACTCGGAACGGTTTCCTTTAACTGAGCTGCTTCAATGTTCTTAATAATCTCGTTCATCTTTGTGAACCTCCTTTAAAATCTTTGATGTTCTTAATACGATCTTTTATCCCGTAAAAACGTGCTTCCTGTAACAGCGGAACATCTCTTTATTTCACAGAATATGATTTTATCATAGAAATCCTTGATTTGCAAGGACTTTCTGCTCTCTTTTTTAGAGTTTTTTTGTTTCTTTTTCCTCTTTCTGACGAATCAGCTCTTCCAGATATTTTTTCTCTTTCTTATCCAGAACCGCATCTTTTAAAAGATCCGGGCGGCGTTCCAGCGTCCGTTCGATCGATTTCTGACGGCGCCAGGTCTCGATATTTTTGTGATGCCCGGTCAGAAGTACGTCCGGGACCGCCTTATCCATAAATACAACCGGGCGGGTGTACTGTGGATATTCCAGCAGATTGTCATGAAATGACTCAAATTCCGCGGATACGTCATTATTTAACACACCAGGCACCAGACGGGAAATGCAGTCGATCATAACCATCGCCGGAAGCTCACCGCCCGTCAGGACATAATCGCCGATCGAGAGATAGTCGGTCACAACCAGCTCTAACGCGCGCTCATCGATCCCCTCATAATGCCCGCAGAGGAACACCAGATCCTCTTCTTTCGCCAGTTCTTCCGCGATTTTCTGGTTGAAAACCTGCCCCTGCGGAGTCAGATAGATCACGCGCGGACGTTTTCCGGTGCGCGCCGCCAGGTCTTCATATGCATCGTAAATTGGTTCCGGCTGCATCACCATACCGGCGCCGCCGCCATAGGGCGCATCGTCTACATGATGGTGTTTGTCCTTCGAGTAATCGCGGATATTGACCGCCTCAACCGAGATCAGCCCTTTGTCAATCGCACGCCCCGTAATACTTGTGTTCAGTCCCCCCATTACCATCTCCGGGAACAGGGTCAGAATATGAAAATTCATCCGTTTCTCCTATATTTATACAGCACTTTCACAACGGTACTTTTATTTTAGGATTGTCATTCCATTTACAGATCCAGAAGCCCGTCCATGATATGTACCGTTACAGTGCCAGCCTCCAGATCGACATTCAGGATGCATTCCTTGATGGACGGGAAGAGGTATTCTTTGCCCTCAGGTCCTTCGATCAGATATACGTCGTTAGCTGCTGTCTGAAGGATATCTTTCACCGTACCGAACTCCTCGCCCTCGTCCGTCAGCACTTTCAGACCAATCAAATCGGCAATGAAATTCTCATCCGGATTCAGTTTCACCGCCTGATCGCGGGTGATCAGAATATCCTTATTACGGAACGGCTCGCAGTCCTCAATCCGGTTCATCTCTTTAAATTTAAGAATGACCATATTTTTGAAAAAACGCGCCTGTTCCACGGTCACCGGCATTTTTTCTTTTCCAGTGTCGATATACGCTTTTTTTAATTTTTTAAAGCGATTCACATCATCGGTGGTAGGGAATACTTTCACATCTCCGCGCAGACCATGCGGGGACGTAATTACACCAACTCTCAGATAATCAACCATTCTGTAATCCTCCTGTATGAAATAAAAAAGCCGGACACCCTTTCAGGCAGCCGGCTTTTCAGCTTCGTCTGTATTACTGAATCTCTACAATAACTTTCTTGTCTTCCTTGGATGAAGCCGCCTTGACAACCGAGCGAATCGCTTTCGCGATACGACCCTGTTTTCCAATTACCTTACCCATATCGGCCGGTGCAACGGAAAGCTCGATTACAGTCTCATCGTCTTTGACCGATTCTGTAACCACTACCTCGTCCGGGTTCTCAACCAGTGCTTTCGCGATAACTTCTACTAATTCTTTCATACCTTTGCACCTCACAGGTCAGTATGCTTGATTTACTGGATACCAGCGATCTTTAAGAGTTTACCAACGGTCTCTGTCGGCTGAGCGCCTGTTGCTAACCATTTCTTAGCAGCTTCCTCGTCGAATTTCAGAGTGCTCGGCTCGGTGTTCGGATCGTAGATACCGATCTCCTCGATGAATCTGCCATCTCTCGGGGATCTGGAATCTGCAACAATAATTCTATAGAAAGGAGCTTTCTTCTGACCCATTCTTCTTAATCTCATCTTTACCATTTTAAATTACCTCCTGAAATTTTCCTTATTTCCTTAAATTATAAAATATAGCTAATGCACACTGCATCTACTAACACTTGTTTAAAACGGCAGCTTCATCTTGCCAAGCATACCGCCGAGTCCGCCAAGACCCTTGCGTTTTCCGCCGCCTGCCATGCCCGGAAGCTGTTTCATCAGCTTTTTCATATCTCCGAACTGTTTTACCAGGCGGTTGACTTCTGCGATGTCCACGCCTGCGCCCTGTGCGATTCGTTTCTTGCGGGACGGATTCATCAGATCCGGGTTGCGCCGCTCTTCGGCTGTCATCGAAAGGATGATCGCCTCCACGCGTCCCATCGTCTTCTCATTTTCATCTAAATCCAGACCTTTAAGCTGTCCCATACCCGGCATCATACTCATGATGCTCGCCATACCGCCCATTTTCTTGATCTGGTTCATCTGATCGAGGAAGTCGTTGTAATCAAATTCTGCCTTCTTAATCTTGCGACCGAGTTCTTTTGCCTTCTCCTCGTCGATCACAGCAGATGCTTTGTCGATGATGGAAAGAACATCGCCCATGCCTAAGATTCGGGAAGCCATACGGTCCGGGTAAAACTGTTCCAAATCGGAAAGCTTCTCACCCATACCGACATAGAGAATCGGTTTTCCGGTTACCGCCTTGATAGAAAGAGCCGCACCGCCTCGCGTATCGCCATCCATCTTTGTCAGAACTACACCGTCAATGCCGATTTTGTCATTAAACATGCTCGCTACATTGACTGCATCCTGACCAGTCATGGCATCTACAACGAGAAGTGTCTGATAGACGTCCACATTCTCTTTGATCTCAACCAGCTCATCCATCATCGCTTCATCGATGTGGAGACGACCGGCTGTATCGATGATAACCACATTGTTGCCATTTTTCGCTGCGTGCTCAACCGCCGCCTTTGCGATATTGACCGGTTTGTGGTTCGTTCCCATCGCAAATACGGGAACACCCTGTTTTTCACCATTTTTCTGCAGCTGTTCGATTGCCGCCGGTCGGTAGACATCACATGCTGCCAGCAATGGTTTTCTTCCCTTTGCCTTGAGCTTTCCGGCAATCTTTGCCGTCGTGGTCGTCTTACCAGCACCCTGGAGACCTGCCATCATGATGACGGTAATCTCATTGCCCGGTTTTAACGCAATCTCTGTCATCTCGGAGCCCATCAGCTTGACCAGCTCGTCATTGACAATCTTTATTACCATCTGTCCTGGATTCAGGCCATTTAAAACGTCTGTTCCAATCGCCCGTTCCTGTACAGAACTGATAAACTGTTTTACTACCTTGAAGCTTACATCCGCTTCCAGAAGGGCCATCTTGACTTCTTTGAGCCCGGCTTTTACGTCGCTCTCGCTGAGTCGTCCCTTGCCTGTCAGGTTTTTAAACACATTCTGCAGTTTGTCTGCCAAGCTTTCAAATGCCATCAAAAACCTCCCGCATTATAAATCCAATATCTCGTTTGAGATTCGCCCGATTGCCTCAATCAGCGCCTGATTCTGAGTCCGGCTGAATTCTTCCGTCAACCGATGAATCTCAGTTACTTTTTCCTTGGTTTTCTGGAACTTGGCAATCAGCCCAAGCTTTTCCTCATAACCAAGAAGTGTACGGTCACAGCGCCGGATCAGATCATGCACACCCTGACGGGTAATGCCCTGTTCATCTGCAATCTCACTGAGGGATAGATCGTTAAATACCACATCCTCATATACACTTTGCTGATGCTTTGTCAGGAGTTCTCCGTAGAAATCATACAAAAGACCCTGTTCAACAATTTTTTCCATTCCTCATCACCTGTGTTATCATACACGATAATCTAATTGGTGTCAAGTATTTTTTCTTTACACGAATCAGATTATCAAACAAATTATTTTTTATGCTGCTCTGTTTGTGTTTTCTTTCAAAAACAAGCAGATTAATGATCGCATTACATCGTTTCAAATTCTATCCCCGCACCGGATGACCGTCTTCCTTCGGCAGTTTCTTCGCCGCCCGCCAGAAGCAGATCATATGTGCCGTCGCTGTGACCGCCCAGGAGATCGGGTACGACAGATACAGGATCGCTAGCGACCGCTGCGCTGCAAATATGGTAAAGATCCAAATCACCCGCAGTCCGCAGGCGCCGGTCAGAGAGACAAGCGTCGGCAGGATCGAATACCCAAGTCCGCGGATGCTTCCGACCATCGTATCCATCACGCCGCATAGGAAATACGTCGTACAGATGATCGACATCCGGAGCAGTCCATAGGAAATAACGTCGGCATCTTCTGAATATATCTGCAGCAGCCACGGACCGCCGAGGTATGCTGCAAATCCAAGCACCAGTCCTACTGTCACAACGACACCCTGGCAGGTGGCAAGAATCTTTTTGATCCGCGTATATTTCTCCGCTCCGATATTCTGGCTCGTAAAGCTTAAATTGGTCTGATACAGCGCATTCATCGAGGTATACACAAATCCCTCGATATTCTGCGACGCCGTGTTGCCTGCCATCGCGATCGAACCGAAGGAATTGACGGACGACTGAATCAGTACGTTGGAGATCGCAAAAATCGCACCCTGGATACCAGCCGGAAGACCTACCTTTATAATAAGAAGAAGTTTTCTCCGGTTGACTCCCAGCCTGGAAAGCGACAGCTTCATCGCGCCCTCTGAATGCATCAGGCAGCGGATAACCAGAAATGCGGAAATACACTGGGAAATCACGGTTGCCAGCGCGACACCCGCTACGTCCATCTGGAGCTGGGTAACAAAGAATATGTTCAGTGCTGCATTGATAACTCCTGCCACGGTCAGGAAATACAGCGGACGTTTCGTATCGCCGATCGCGCGCAGGATCGCACTTCCGAAGTTATACACCATCGTTGCCGGCATACCGGCAAAATAAATCCGCATGTAGATCGTCGATTTATCGATGACATCGTCCGGCGTCCCCATCAGTTCCAGCCAGAAACGTGAGGTAAACAACCCCAAAAAGACTAGAAACAGCCCACTCATCAGGCTGACCGTGATCGCCGTATGGATTGTCTCGCTCATGTCGCGGTCATTCTTCGCGCCATAATAGCGTGCCACCAGAACGTTCGCACCGATCGACAGACCGATAAAGACGTTAATGAGAAGATTAATAAGGGAACTGGTCGAGCCGACTGCAGCCAGAGACTGGCTGCCTGCAAAACGCCCCACCACGATCACATCTGCCGCATTGAAAAGAAGCTGAAGCACACCGGAAAGCATCAGCGGAATGGAGTATGTAAGTACCTTTCCGAGAATTGGACCATTGCACATATCCATTTCATAGGATTTCGCCATGTTTTTCATCCTTTCGTATCTTAAAAATAAAAGTCCTTTCATTTTTCGAAGGCTGGTCAGTTGATACTATTCTACCCCCTTTCCATGCGCTTTTCAAGCGTTCTTTTAATCGTTGACTTTTTCCCGGCGCGTTTTATAATAAGGGTAGATAATTTACGGCGTGAACTGTCTGGCATCTTCCAGTTACAGCCACTTTACTTATAAGGAGGACATCATGATGAACACACAGCGACTTGAGAAAGTTTTGAAGAAAATGGAAACAGAGGGACTCGATCAGATGATTATTTCCGATCCATATGCGATCTATTATCTGACGGGTCGTTTTATTGATCCGGGTGAACGTCTGCTGGCACTTTACATTAACCAGTCCGGCAAGAATAAGATTTTTATCAATAACCTCTTTACCGTTCCGGAAGATCTGGGCGTAGAGAAATTCCGCTTCTCGGATACAGACGATTATCTGACTCCTCTGTGCGACTGTGTTGGGGCAGGCAAACCGCTCGGTATTGATAAAACATTTGCTGCCCGTTTCCTGATTCCGGTCATCGATCATTCGGGCGCTTCCTCCTACAAGGTCAGCTCCATCTGCGTCGATGAGGTCCGGGCGTGCAAGGATGACGAAGAACGTGAAAAAATGCGTGCGGTTTCCGCAATCAATGATAAGGCGATGGCACAGTTCCGCGGTCTGATCCATGAGGGCGTAACTGAGGAAGAGATCGCTTCCAAGATGTTAGATATTTATAAGAGTCTCGGTGCAGACGGATATTCCTTCGAACCACTGGTTGGCTTCGGTGCAAACTGCGCGCTTGGACACCACGGTCCGGACGATACTGTTCTGAAAGAGGGCGACACCGTCCTGTTTGATGTTGGATGCAGGAAGGATGGCTATTGTGCCGATATGACACGTACTTTCTTCTATAAAAAAGTACCGTCTGAGAAGCACCGCGCTATTTATGAGACCGTCCGCCGCGCAAATGCTGCCGCAGAAGCAATTCTGAAACCGGGCGTTCCGCTCTGCGAAGTCGATAAAGCTGCTCGCCAGATCATCGAGGATGCCGGATATGGTCCGAACTTTACCCATCGTCTGGGACATTTCATCGGTCTGGAAGTACATGAGTACGGCGATGTTTCTTCTGCGAACACCAAGGTTGCTGAAGTTGGCAATATCTTCTCCATCGAACCAGGTATTTATGTAGAAGGCGAAGTTGGCGTGAGAATCGAGGATCTGGTGCTGATTACTGAGGATGGATGCGAGATTCTAAACTCCTTCAGCAAGGAGCTGGATATTGTAGAGTAATCACATCGCATCATTTATAACACGATTATAAAAAAGAAACTGTTACAGATGGTATTTCTGGTAATTCCGATTACAATCACGAATCATCCAGAAATACCAGCCTCTGTAGACAGTTTCTTTTTAGTTTTCTTTAAAAGCTAATTATAATTTTCATTTATAAAAAGGCGTTTTACGCGTTCAGTTTCTCCGTCATCATTTCATTCACTTTACCCGGATTTGCCTTGCCCTTCATCGCTTTCATCACCTGACCAACCAGAAATCCAAGTACCTTTGTCTTTCCACTCTTGTACTCTTCCACCGTCTTCGAATTTGCGGCGAGCACATCGGAAACTGCCTGTTCCAGGGCACTGTCGTCATTGACCATGCCAAGTCCGTGTGCTTCGACATAGGCGGACGGATCGACATCTTGCTCGAAAATAGCTGTAAATACTTCTTTTGCCGTGTTGTTATTGATCGTTCCGGCATCGACCAGATCGATGAGCTGTGCCAGATGCATCGGGGAGAACCACAGGCTTTCAGCGTCCTGTCCTTTTTCCTTGAGCAGGCGGCTTGCCTCGCCGATCAGCCAGTTTGCCGCTTTCTTCGGTTTCTGGCAGATGGTAGTGGTCTTTTCAAACATATCCGCCATCTTCTTAGACTCAGTCAGAATGCGGCTGTCATATTCAGACAGACCATATTCACTCTGGTAACGTGCCATTTTTTCCGGCTGCAATTCCGGCAGGGCGGCGCGGACGGATTCCAGCCATTCATCGCTGATGCAGACCGGCGGAAGATCCGGATCCGGGAAATAACGGTAATCTTTCGCATCCTCTTTAGAACGCATCGCATAAGAGTATTCCTTGTTGTCATCCCAGCGTCTCGTCTCCTGGATGACCTTCCTGCCCTCTTCCAGCAGCTCAATCTGGCGGGCGCGCTCACCGTCGATCGCACGGGCAATCGCCTTGAAAGAGTTCAAGTTCTTCATCTCGGTTCTCGTACCAAATGTCTCACTTCCCACCTCACGGACCGATAAGTTGACATCGGCACGCATCGAACCTTCCTGTAACTTACAATCGGATGCGCCCAGATACTGTACCAGCAGGCGCAGGCGTTCGAGGTAGGCAATAACCTCATCAGCACTCCGCATATCCGGCTCAGAAACGATCTCGATCAGCGGCACGCCGCTTCGGTTATAATCAACCAGCGAGCAGTCTTCCCACTCGTCATGGATCAGCTTTCCGGCATCTTCCTCCATGTGAATTTCATGAATACGAATTTTCTTTTCACCGGCAGGCGTATCGATCGGGATATAACCGTCGTGGCAGATCGGGAGATACAGCTGGGAAATCTGGTAGTTCTGCGGGTTGTCCGGGTAAAAATAGTTTTTCCGGTCAAATTTGCAGAACTGGTTGATACCACAGTTTGCCGCCAGACCGACAGACATCGCGTATTCAACGACCTTCTTATTTAAAACCGGCAGAGAACCCGGCATACCGGTACAAACCGGGCAGGTATGAGTATTTGGTTTTGCTCCAAATTCGGTGGAGCAGCCGCAGAAAATCTTGGTTTTCGTCGCCAGCTCTACGTGTACCTCCAAGCCGATGACTGTCTCATATTCTTTCTTCATCTTATCTGCCCTCCTTGTCTGTCATAACCGGAAGCTTCCATGCACCTCTCGCCTTTTCGTATGCAGATGCCGCGCCAAACAGCTTTTTTTCCTGGAAGCAGTCTGCGATCATCTGAAGCCCGATCGGAAGTCCCTTCGAATCCAGCCCGCACGGAACTGAAATGCCCGGAAGACCTGCCAGGTTGACCGAAACAGTATAAATATCGCCCAGATACATCTTCATCGGATCGGAAAGGCTGTCGCCCAGCAGCGGTGCCGTGGACGGTGCTGCCGGTCCCAGAATGACATCGTATTTCTCAAACGCCTTGTCAAATGCCTGTTTAATCAATGCTTTTGTACGGAGTGCTTTCAGATAATATGCATCGTAATAGCCGGAACTCAAAACGAACGAACCGAGCATGATACGGCGTTTTACCTCTGGTCCAAAGCCCTCGGAACGGCTCTTTTTATACATTTCATGTAAATCTTCATATTCCGGTGTGCGGTAACCGTACTTCACACCGTCAAACCGGGACAGGTTGGAGCTTGCCTCCGCCGATGCAATGACGTAATATGCTGGGATCGCATACTCAACCATGCCTAAATCAAAAAACTCCACTTCTGCCCCGCGTTCTTTTAACGCCTCAGCTGCCGCCAGAACGGCTTTTTTTACATCTTCATCGAGTCCTTCGCCCAGATAATCGGACGGGATTCCGATCTTCATCCCTTTTACCTCTCCGGTCAGGGCAGCAGTAAAATTGTACGCCTCCCGCTTGACAGAGGTGCTGTCCTTTTTATCATAGGAAGCGATCGTCTCCAGAATTGCCGCGCAGTCTGCGGTATCCTTCGCAATCGGTCCAATCTGATCCAGCGAGGAACCGTAGGCGATCAGACCATACCGGGAAACCGTTCCATAGGTCGGTTTGATGCCGGTCACGCCGCAGAAGGAACTTGGCTGGCGGATGGAACCGCCCGTATCTGAACCAAGAGCAAAAAAGGTCTCTCCCGCTGCGACAGCCGCACACGAGCCACCGGAAGATCCGCCCGGTACATGCTCTGTATTCCACGGGTTTTTCGTCGATCCAAACCAGGATGTCTCGGTCGTACTTCCCATCGCAAATTCATCCATATTTGTCTTGCCAAGCAGGATCGCACCGGCTTTTTTGAGGTTCAGCGCTGCCTCCGCTGAGTACGGAGGTACAAATCCCCTTAAAATTTTGGAACTGCACGTTGTCTCAATTCCCTCTGTACAAATATTATCCTTGATCGCCATCGGAACGCCCGCCAGCGGTCCGGTCAGGGTGCCATCGTCAATCTGTTTCTGGATCTCATCCGCCTGTGCCAGTGCTGCCTCCTCGGTCAGCGTTACATAAGCATGAACTGTATCTTCATATTTATGAATCCGTTCCAGAGATGCCTGTACCGCCTCCCGGACGGAGATTCGTTTTTCTTTAATTTCTTTTCCCAGCTCCAGCGCTGTTAATTCTGAAATTCCCATCCTGATTTCCTCCATATTGCTGCCTGTATCTCTACTTCTTTTTACTCCACTGTCCTAGGCACCTTGTACTGTTTTTCTTTCTGCTCTGGTGCATTCGAAAGCATCGCATCTGATTCATCTCCATTTTCCACGACATCTTCGCGGAACACATTGTGAATGTCAAAGACATGCGACATCGGTTCTACTTCCGAAGTATCAAGCTGATTCAGCATATCGATATACTCAAGCATCCGGCTCATGTCGCTTTTCGCTGCCTCTTTTTCCTCTGGGGAAAGGGAAAGCTTTGCTAAAATACCAACATAATCAATCATTTCATCGTCTATTTTCACTGCCATAAGTTCTGTTCCTTCCTATTATAATATGTGTTATGGACAAACTCTTTGTTTCATAGGGAATTGCCTCCTGTCACGTTACGGTACCAGACGGCTCATATCTCTCGGGAAGAGCGAAACCTCACGGACATTCTCCTCTTCAAGCAGCTGCATCGTCATACGTTCCAGACCGATACCGAGTCCGCCGTGAGGCGGCATACCGTGTTTGAAGGTGCTTAAATACTGTTCCATTCCCTCGGTATCCATACCGCGTTTTTCAATCTTCTCCATCAACTCGGTGTAGCTGTGGATACGCTGTCCGCCGGTTGTGACTTCCAGTCCACGGAATAAAAGGTCAAAGCTGAGTGTTACTTTCGGGTCTGTCGGGTCATCCATCGCGTAGAATGGACGCTTCTTGGATGGATAATGAGTGACAAACACGAAATCGGCGCCGTACTCTTCTTTAAAGTAGCGTCCAATCAGGTGTTCTTCCTCTGGCTCTAGATCGTATGGATTTTTGATCTGGGTTCCATATTTTTCGGAGGCAAGGCGTTTCGCCTCGGTAAAGGTCACTGCCGGAATCTTCTCTACTTCCGGAAGTTTGACTTTAAGGATTTCCTGCTCCGCGGAATATTCCTTCTTTAAAATTTCCACCATATGCTGAAGAAATCCGGTTTCCATCGCCATGATATCGGTAAAATCATCGATATATCCCATCTCAAAATCCAGTCCGGTATATTCGTTTAAATGGCGTTTCGTGTTATGCTTCTCCGCACGGAACACCGGACCAACCTCCATCACACGGTCAAACACGCCGACCATCATCTGTTTGTAAAACTGCGGACTCTGCGCTAACACCGCCGGGCGGTGAAAATAATCGAGTTTAAAGACGTTTGCTCCGCCCTCGGCTCCTTTTGCTCCGATCTTCGGGGAATGAATTTCCGTAAATCCTTCTCCATGCAGGTACTCCCGGAATGCCCGTGCGATTCCTTCCTGGATTCTGAAACGTGCGCGCTCCCGCAGGTTGCGGAGTGTCAGAGAACGCATATCCAGTTTAGCTTCCAGGGATGCGCTCATTTTCCATTTTGATACGGCAATCGGCATCGGTTCTTCCGGTTTCGAGAGGATCCGAACACTCTTTAAACGAAGTTCCATGCCTCTCGGCGCCCGCTCTTCTTTTCGGAGGACACCGGAAACTTCTACGAATGTTTCTTCTCTTAATTCAGCAAAATCCGCGTCGGTCACACCTTTTTCATAGACAGTCTGCAGCACGCCGTCACGTTTCCGGAGAATCACAAATGCGATATCGCCCATGTTGCGGACACTCATAATCGCGCCGTTTACCTTTACTTCCCGTCCTTCCATACCGTCTGCAAACACGGCTGCCAGATCCAGCACTTCTTTTTCCTTTTTACCTGTCATAAATTTCATCGCTGTTTCCTCTCTTTCTCTGCTTTTTGATATGTCCGGGACGGGAATAATGAAAAAGAATGTGCCTTGGCACATTCTCGCGCCGAGCGCGGTCGCTTGCGACATGTTTCTGCTTCGCGCAAGTGCACATCATTGGCACGTTAGTGCCTTTTTGTGTAATAGGGGATTCCAAGGAATTTCCTATTACACAAAAAGTCCCGGAATGACGTTCACTCACATCATTCCGGGACGGGATATTCCCGCGGTACCACCCGCATTTAAAAAGAAACGATTGTTTTTCTTTTTACTCTTTCGCTGCTTAACGCGCAGTCACGTGATGACCTACCTGCGGCGGCTGGCGGGGTGTCCAGTGTCGCTCTCAGTCATCCGGCTCCGGAGTGTTCCCTATTGTCCCGCTCCCTCCTGACACGGCTCTCAGCCGGTGACCGCGTCTTTCTGTCGGATTCTTCGAAACAGAGTCTCCATCTTTGCCTTTTAAAAAAGTGGGCACGAATACCATGATTATCATGGCATCCTTGCCCACCCCGTTGGATTCAATTTTTTATGTTCAAACTATAAACTATTTTTCTGAGTTTGTAAAGAGGTTTTTTAATTTTTTTTCACGCAGTAATTCTGTATGGAATATGTCAGCTTCGCTGACCAGAATCGCGCGCCAAGTCTCACAGATGTTCGACTTAAATAGAAGAAATCTTGTACAATATTCTCCCTTGAAACATTTTTTCAAAATTCGTGTGCAAATTGTATTGACATTCAGAATTTTTCGTGTATACTACTACACATAAAAGCAAGGGCGCTTCGAGATGATCGAGGTGCCCTTTTCTTTATGTCATAGGAAATTCCTTATTACACAAAAAGGCGCTAACGTGCCAATGATACGCACTCGCGCGAAGATGTAAGTTGTCGCAAGCGACCGCGCCCGGCGTGAGAATGTGTCAGAGCACATTCATCTTACGTAGATTTAATCATCACAAAATCGCAGACATAAAACCTGAAAGGAGACATGAGTTATGAAAAAAAACATCCCTGAACTGTATGGAAGTCTTGTATTCAACAACAAAGTCATGAAAAGCAAATTGCCGCGAGATGTTTATAAGGCACTCCGCAAAACGATTGAAAATGGCAGCCATCTGGATCTCGATATTGCAAATGCAGTCGCAGTTGCAATGAAGGAATGGGCCGTTGAAAATGGTGCAACTCACTTCACACACTGGTTCCAGCCGATGACCGGCATCACCGCTGAGAAACACGACAGTTTCATCAACCCGGTTGGCGATGGCGAAGTCATCATGGATTTCTCCGGCAAAGAGCTGGTAAAGGGCGAACCGGATGCATCCAGTTTCCCATCCGGCGGACTTCGTGCCACCTTTGAGGCAAGAGGTTATACAGCCTGGGATCCAACCTCCCCGGCATTTATTAAAGACGATACACTCTGCATCCCGACCGCATTCTGTTCCTACAGCGGCGAGGCACTTGATACCAAAACCCCTCTTCTGCGTTCGATGGAAACCATCAACCGCGAGGCGCTGCGTGTCCTGAAGCTCTTCGGAAATGAAGATGTGACCCGCGTTGTCTCCACCGTTGGTCCGGAACAGGAGTATTTCCTGGTTGATAAAGAACTGTTTAATAAGAGAAGCGATTTGAAGTTCTGCGGAAGAACTCTGTTTGGCGCACCAGCTCCGAAGGGTCAGGAAATGGATGACCACTATTTCGGCGCTCTCCGTCCGAGAGTTTCCGCTTTCATGAAAGAACTGGATGAAGAGCTCTGGAAGCTCGGTATTCCGGCAAAAACAAAACACAACGAGGTAGCTCCGGCGCAGCATGAACTTGCCACCATCTACACGACTACCAATGTGGCAGTTGACAACAACCAGCTCACTATGGAAATCATGAAACGTGTGGCAGAGAAACATGGCCTTGTGTGCCTGCTCCATGAGAAACCATTTGAGGGCATCAACGGAAGCGGTAAACACAACAACTGGTCTTTATCAACCAACACCGGCGAAAACCTTCTTGATCCGGACCGCGAGCCGGCAAAGAACTTACAGTTCCTTCTCTTCCTGTTCGCAACGATCAAGGCAGTCGATGTCTACGGCGATCTGCTCCGCGTATCAGTTGCAACTGCTGGAAATGACCACCGTCTGGGCGGTAACGAGGCACCGCCAGCTATCGTGTCTATGTTTATCGGCGATGATCTGGAAGCAGTTCTCGATATTGTGGAAAAAGATCTGGAGTCTGAGGCAAAAGAAGTCCAGACCATGAAGCCGGGCGCAAAGGTTCTGCCGCACTTTATCAAAGATACAACCGATCGCAACCGTACTTCTCCGTTTGCCTTTACCGGCAATAAATTCGAGTTCCGTATGCCAGGTTCCGCTCTCTCTGTATCGGAACCGAACATTGTCATCAATACAGCCGTAGCTGAAATTTTAGGCGAATTTGCAGACCGTCTGGAAGGTCTTTCAGGCAAGGCTCTGGAGGCAGAAATCCATCTGCTATTAAAGGAAGTGCTGCGTGATCACCGCCACATCGTATTCAACGGCAACGGTTACACCAGCGAATGGGTAGAGGAAGCTCACAAACGCGGACTCTTCGACCTGCCGAGCTGCGCAGAGGCATTTCCGCGCCTGATTGCTGAGAAAAACGTAGAACTGTTCCTGAAACACGGCATCTACACCAAGGAGGAACTCTTCTCCCGCTACGAAATCAAGGAAGAGAACTACATCAAGACCATCAACATCGAGGCAAAGACGATGCTTTCGATGATGAAGAAGACCTTCCTGCCGTCCGTCCTCTCCTACTGCAAGGAGCTGGCTGAAACCGCCGCAAAGACAAAGGCAATCCTGCCGGACGCACCGATCAGCGCCGAGAGCAAACTGCTTGAGAAGCTGTCCGGTCTCTACACCGAGATTTCCGAGAAAACCGAAGCACTGGCAGAGGCTGAAAAAGCAGCAGAATCCATGGAAGATAATATCGAGAAGGTTGCATATTTCCACTATACGATTCTTGCCAAGATGGATGACTTGAGAAGCAGCGTTGATACCGCAGAAGCCCTGATTCCGGATTCCTTCCTGCCGTATCCGACTTACGATGAACTGCTGTTCTCCGTATAATCTGACATGTCAATATTATGACTTGATTGAAAAATCGAGAAAAATGTGTTATGATTTGGCTGCAAAATATTGGTATATTGTCTTTTATACTGATATTTTGCAGTCAATTTTAGGTTCTTATCCCTGTTATTTTCTTATCATTCATGTATCTTGAATACAAAGGAGGTTTATATCATGAGGGAGTCACTCACATACGAAACCGGGCTTCGTGAGGAATGCGGCGTATTTGGAATGTTTGACCTGGAGGGCGGCGATGTTGCCAGAGATATGTACTACGGACTCAGCGCACTCCAGCACCGCGGTCAGGAGTCATGCGGCATCGCAGTCTGTGACACGAACGGTCCAAAGGGCGTTGTCAACTGCTACAAAGGGCTGGGACTTGTCAATGAAGTATTTCATGAGGAGACGTTAAAACGCCTCGGCGGCAATCTAGGAGTTGGTCATGTCCGCTACTCCACAACCGGTTCTTCTACCATCGAAAACACACAGCCACTGGTACTTAAGTATTTTAAGGGAACACTCTGTCTGGCGCACAACGGAAACCTGGTAAATGCGTTTGAGATGCGCCGCCAGCTTGAAGAAACCGGCGCAATCTTCCAGACGACGATGGATTCAGAGGTAATCGCGTTCCACATCGCCAGAGAACGTCTGGCTGCCCCGACCGCTGAAGAGGCAATCAAACGGACCGCGGCAAAAACACGTGGCGCTTATGCCCTGATTATCTCCAGCCCGCGCAAGCTGATCGGTGTTCGTGACCCATTTGGTCTGCGTCCTCTCTGCCTCGGCAAAAAGGGAAATGTCTGGATCATGGCATCGGAAAGCTGTGCCATCACCTCGGTCGGCGGCGAATTTATCCGTGATATCGAACCGGGTGAGATCGTGACCATCACCCGCGACGGCGTTTTTTCTGATAAAAGCCTGCAGCAGGAAAAACGGGCACACTGCGTTTTCGAATACATCTATTTTGCCCGCCTCGACAGCCACATCGATGATGTGAGCGTCTATGAGGCAAGGCTGCGCGGCGGCGCGGCTCTCGCACATTCCTTCCCTGCCGATGCCGACCTCGTCGCCGGTGTACCGGATTCCGGCCTGACCGCCGCGATGGGATATGCGAAGGCATCCGGCATTCCATATGAGATTATTTTCCATAAAAATAGCTATGTCGGCAGAACCTTCATCAAACCGACCCAGGAAGAACGCGAAAATAGCGTCCGTATCAAGCTTAATATTCTGGAACCGGCTGTCAGGGGAAAACGCATTGTCCTCGTCGATGACTCTATCGTGCGCGGTACGACGATGAAAAACCTGATCCGCATGCTCAAAAAAGCCGGGGCGAAGGAAGTTCATGTGCGCGTCAGCTCTCCGCCATTCCTCTTCCCCTGCTATTTCGGTACCGATGTCCCCTCCAATAAACAGCTCATCGCCAGCAGTCATTCCGTCGAAGAAATCTGCCGGGAGATCGGTGCGGATTCGCTTGGATATATGCCGGTTGAAGATCTCGAGGAGATGGCAGGCGGACTGCCGCTCTGTACGGCATGCTTCACCGGAAACTATCCGATGGATGTGCCGGATGGGGAGATTAAGGATGCATTAGAATAAATATTTCGCAAATGAAAAAGAATGTGCCTTGGCACATTCTCGCGCCGAGCGCGGTCGCTTGCGACATGTTTCTGCTTCGCGCGAGTGCGCATCATTGGCACGTTAGTGCCTTTTTGTGTAATAGGGAATTCCAAGGAATTTCCTATTACATAAAAAAGGGCTCTCACCGAGTCCTTTTTTATCCCTCACACTTTTTCACGTTTTGTCAAAACTTTTGTTTTTGTTTAAAATGTCTTATATGTTTTTATACATTGGATGACGGACGGTTATTCTGCGCTTTTAACGCTTTCAACTCGTCAAATACAACATCGTTCAGAACCTTAATGTAGGTTCCCTTCATACCGGACGAACGGGACTCTATAACGCCTGCACTCTCAAACTTGCGGAGTGCATTGACGATAACGGAACGGGTAATGCCGACTCTGTCTGCAATCTTGCTGGCTACCAGAATGCCCTCGTTGCCTTCCAGCTCATCGAAGATGTGGGTAATTGCTTCCAGTTCGGAGAAGGACAGGGTGCTGATCGCTGATTTAACGATCTGGATCTTTCTTGTCTCCTCTGCATTCTCCTCGTTGACAGAACGCATCATCTCAAGTCCGACAACAGTGGTTCCGTACTCACTCAGGATGATATCGTCGATGTCGTACTGTGCATCTGATTTGTAGATGAACAGAGTACCCAGTCTCTCACCGGATATATCAATAGGCGTGATGATCGCCTGATACTTCTTCACGTTCTCCTCGGCGAATCCCAATGTGGCAAGGTTGACATTTTCCTTCGTTGACAAAACGCTTAAAAGGCGTTCATTCAACATACGGTCAACAAAACCGCCGACCTGATCCTTGATCAACTCTTCGATCTCATCCACACCCTCATGAATCGCAACTCCGAGTACTTTACCTTTCTTGCTGATTACGAGAATATTGGATTCCAGTATGTCACTGAGGACTTCACAAATGTCATTGAACACAACCTTATGAGAATGGTTGTTGTGCAATAACTTATTAATTTTTCTAGTTTTGTCCAGTAATTGAACGCTCATTTTACCAGTTACCTCCTTTGCCTTTATCGTAAATTAGAATTCGATCCTAACCTGTAAGAATTGTAACACGATTTTCGTATAATAGCAAGAGTTTTTCTGTATTTTTCATTTTTTTTAATAATTAATATCTATTTCAAGAGTTTTTATGAGTTTTTTACAAAACCGCAGGCTTCGTTAGAACAAAAAAGCTTATTTCCCTTTTCGAGCATAATATGTCCACATTTCGGACACATTTCTTTTGACGGTTTCTGCCAGGTCATAAAATCGCAGTCCGGGTTATTTTCGCAGCCGTAATATCTTCTGCCCTTTTTCGATTTACGGATGACAATCTCACCACCGCATTTCGGGCACTTCACGCCGATCTTTTCCAGGTACGGCTTCGTGTTTTTACAGTCTGGGAATCCCGGGCAGGCAAGGAATTTGCCGTGCGGACCATACTTAATTACCATGTTGCGCCCGCACTGGTCACAGATCACATCCGTCACCTCGTCAGCAATCTTGACGCTCTCAAGCGTCTTCTCCGCTTCTTTAACCGCCTTGTCAAGATCCGGATAAAAGTTTTCGATAACGGTCTTCCAGCCGATCGTGCCGTCCCCGATGCTGTCGAGCAGGTACTCCATATTTGCCGTAAACTGCAAATCAACGATGGATGGGAACGCCTTCTTCATCATCCGGTTGACTACCTCGCCAAGCTCCGTCACATAGAGGTTCTTATTTTCCTTCGCTACATAGCGGCGCGCGATGATTGTCGTGATGGTCGGTGCATAGGTACTTGGCCGTCCGATGCCCTGCTCTTCCAGCGCCTTGACGAGCGACGCCTCTGTATAATGTGCCGGTGGCTGTGTAAAATGCTGTGCCGGTTCTAACTGGTTTAAATCCAGCTTCATGCCTGCTTCCAGCGACTCGTTCAGAACGCCGTCGGTCTCCTTATCCTCGTCCTGTGAATAGACGGACATGAAGCCGTCAAATTTGATTTTGGACGCCGACAGGGTGAAAAGCTCCTCTCCGGCTACTACCTTGACGGAGGTTGTCTCGTAAACCGCCGGGCGCATCCGGCTCGCCGTGAAGCGCTTCCAGATAAGCTGGTACAGACGGAACTGGTCTCTGGAAAGCTGTTCTTTTACCTGTACCGGCGTCAGTGTAATGTCGGTCGGACGGATCGCCTCGTGTGCGTCCTGGATCTTGGCGTCTGATTTTGCCGCCGCCGGCGCCTCGGACACGTAACTTGCCCCAAACTGGTCGCCGATATAGCTTCTCGCCGCCGCATCTGCCTCTGCCGCGATGCGGGTGGAATCGGTACGCAGGTAGGTGATCAGACCGATTGTGCCGCGTCCCTTGATATCCACGCCCTCATAGAGCTGCTGGGCAAGGCGCATCGTCTTCTGCGTTGAGAAATTCAGCGTCTTGGATGCCTCCTGCTGCAGCGTACTGGTCGTAAACGGGATCGGCGCCTTCTTCACGCGCTCGCCCAGCTTCACATCGCGCACTTCGTACTCACAGCCCTCCAGACGCTTCATAAGCGCCTCCACTTCCTCTTTGCTGTGAATTGCCTTCCTGCCGTCCTTATCGCCGTAATAATGGGCGGTCAGCTTCTTTCTGGAGCCATGTACGTGGAGCTGTGCATCCAGCGTCCAGTATTCTTCCGGTATAAACGCATTGATCTCTTCCTCACGGTCGCAGATCATACGCAGCGCGACCGACTGCACACGACCGGCGCTGAGTCCTCTCTTGACCTTCGCCCAGAGAAGCGGGCTGATGAGGTAACCCACCATACGGTCGAGCATACGTCTCGCCTGCTGTGCATCCACCAGATTTTCATCGATGGCACGCGGCTCTTTTAAAGATGCCTTGACGGCGTTTTTTGTAATCTCATTGAAACTGATACGGTAAACCTTTTTATCTTTCTGTTCATCCAGCTTTAATGCTTTCATCAGGTGCCAGGAGATCGCCTCTCCCTCGCGGTCCGGGTCAGTTGCGAGATAAATCTTATCTGCTTTTTTAACCTCTTTCCGCAGACGCGCCAACACATCGCCCTTTCCCCGGATGGTGATATACTTCGGCTCATATCCATGCTCTACGTCCACTCCCAGCGTACTCTTAGGGAGGTCGCGCACATGACCGCCGGAGGCGTCCACCTCATAGTTGGAACCCAAAAATTTTTTAATTGTCTTGACTTTCGCCGGAGACTCTACAATAACCAGATTTTTTGCCATAACAGACCTCTATATAATCTTCCTAACGTAATATTGATTCATTGGCTGCAGGATCAATCCCTGCATTTCCAGATTTAAAAGCGCAGTCATGCATTCCCCTGCTGTCACCCCACAGCTTTTCATGACCGCTTCCAGATGTTTCGGTTGTGAATCTAGGCAACTATACACCATTTTTTCCGACTTGGCAAGTGCATTTACTGATTTTATTGTTTTTTTACAAGAATTTTTACATTTTATATGGAAGAAATCCAACACATCCTCCGGTTTCGTCACGATCCCCGCCCCCTGTGCAATCAGCCGGTTGCAGCCCTCACTGAGCGGATCGATGCGCCGTCCCGGCAGCGAAAATACCTCTTTTCCCTGCTCCAGCGCCAGATCCGCCGTAATCAGGGAACCGCTTCTTTTTCGCGCTTCCACGACCAGCACCAGGTCGGAAAGTCCGCTGATGATCCGGTTCCGGATTGGAAAATGGGATGCCGTCGGCGGTACACCCGGTCCATATTCTGACAATATGCCGCCTTGTTCACGGATGCGCGCATGCAGCCGGATGCCGGATGGCGGATAACAGGTGTCAATCCCACAGCCCATCACGGCATACGTCAGTCCGCCGCCATCCATCGCGCCCTTATGCCCCGCCTGATCGATCCCCAGCGCCATGCCGCTCACTACCTGCACGCCGTTTTCTGCCAGAATCCGGCCGAAATACTCTGCCTCCTGTCGTCCATACGGCGTACAGCTGCGCGCCCCGATGACTGCCGCGGATGGTTTCGCATCTTCTGGAAGCATTCCACGCACAAACAGCCACATCGGTTTATCATAGATATGCATCAGGCGCTTCGGATATGCCGCCTCACCGCACAGAATGAAACGTACCCCCTGTTCCTCCAGCCTATCGTATTCTTCCACGCGCTGTTTGAAGAGCGGAACCGCTTCCTCCAGCCCCTTTTTCACAGCTTTTCCGAGAAAGGAACATATAAACGGATCCAGTTTCTTCCTATTATATAAAACCCGCTCATAGATTCCCTCAAAACTGCCGCACGATTCATATAATTTAGCCGCTGTCACCGCGCCGATTCCATCCACTCTCGATAACCAGTAGGCATGGATGCGCTCACGGTCGGAATACTGCATATTTTCTGTCAGAAGCACATTTTTATGCGGCGGTTCCTGTGTTTTTCCATATAGTTCCTGCATAGAAAGCTGAGCATTCTGTACATTGCTCTCTTCTTTTCCTATTTTCATATCTTTCCCCCCTATATATGTCAGATCGGCTGCCTTTTACCTTCAAGAATGCCTCGGCATTCTTGCTGCGAGATGCGCGTCATGCAAAGCATGACATACTTCTTTTGCGCATCTTAAGCAATCCTGCCGGAGGCTATATCAGATGGGGGATTGGCTCCCACCACTGATACTAATTTGCTTCTCGCCACCTGAAGAGGTGGGAGTCATCTCACATCTGATATAACAATTACAACCCTTGTTAAACTTTTTATTCTTTCAATCTTTTAGACATGCTTCTTTTCAGAGACTCCCCCAATATTTTTTTTCAAAACTCCGGAATCCAATCGCCTCCGCCAACTGCGTCCGCCCGATCTCCGCCTGTCCATCCAGATCGGCAAGTGTGCGCGCTACTTTTAAAATCTTTCCGTGTCCCCTGGCACTGATTCCCTGCTGCCGTTCGACCTTTTCCAGAAATACCGCATCTTCCCCGGATAGACGGCAATACTCTTCGATCTGGCGGCGGGTCATCTGGCTGTTATAGGAGATAGATTCGTCTGCAAACCTCTTTTCCTGTCGAACGCGCGCCTCCATGACGCGGGCGCGCATGACAGCGGAGGAATTCCTCTGCTCTGTCTGTGGAAAACTCCCCTCATCTATACTCTTCTCTGCGGCCATCATTCCCAAATCCTGCCGCGGTACTTCCACCCCAATATCGATCCGATCTAAAAATGGTCCCGAAACGCGGTTCAGATACCGGCGGATCTGGGTTGGAGTACAACGGCATCTTCCCAAATCTGGGAAAAAACCGCATTTGCAGGGATTCATCGCCGCCGCAATCATCGTTTTTGCCGGAAATACAACCGTCTGGTTGAGACGAGAAACCGTGATGCTTCCTTCCTCCATCGGCTGACGCAGCAGATCCAAAATTTTCGGCTGAAACTCCGTTAACTCATCTAAAAAGAGGGTTCCATAACTGGCAAGTGAGATCTCCCCTGGCTTCGGATTTCGTCCTCCGCCTGCCATCGCCTGGGCGGTCGTGCTGTGATGCGGGCTGCGGAACGGACGCTGCAAAACCAGCGGTGTGTCTGGCTTCAGGAGACCGCAGATACTGTATATCTTCGAAACTTCAATGCTTTCCTCCAGCGTAAGCGGCGGCAAAATTGTCGGAATACGCCGAGCTGCCATCGTTTTTCCCGTTCCAGCCGGTCCGATATAGAGAATGTTGTGACGCCCCGCTGCTGCCGCCTCGGTTGCCTGCCGCACCAGCGGAAGTCCGACGATCTCATCAAAATCGACGTCAAATTCTTCCTGTCCCGCCTGAAACAGATCTGGTGTGAACCATTGTCCGTGAATCTGTTCCGGATGCTGCAAGCAACCCGTCAGCGCTTTCACATCCCGGACTCCGACGATCTCGATTCCATCCACAGCCCGTCCCTCCTGTACATTCTCTTCGGATAGAAAAACCCGTTTCATTCCGCAGCGGCGCGCTTCATAGACCATCGAAAGAACACCGGTCAACGGCTTGATGCTGCCGTCCAAACCCAGTTCACCGATAAACGCCCATTGGTCCCAATCCGGTGCAGAATTGTTCTCCTCATCTTCCATCCCATCCATTTCCGGGCAGGTTTCATCCGTCTTTCTTATTTTTGCCTTTTCACCCTGTTCCCACAAGCACCTCAAAATTCCTGCCGCGATCGCCAGATCACACCCCGTTCCCTCTTTCCGCACTCCGGCTGGCGATAAATTGACCGTGATCCGCTTCGGCGGCAGGCAAAAACCCGCATTCCGAAGTGCGGTCCGAACGCGCTCCTGCGCCTCCCGCACCTCCTCCGCCAGGTAGCCCACCATAACAAAACTCGGCAATCCGTTGCTCACATCAACTTCCACCGTGATCCGGTAGCCATCGATGCCGCGGGTGCTGAAACTGTTTATTTTACTGAACATATATTTCCCCCTATTATTGATTTTTTACCTTGCCTTGTATTTTTCATATCATACAGGCTTAAAATTTGGATACTTTTAATGATATTTTGATTTTTTAGAATTAAAAATATATTATAACAATCTTATCTTCTCTGAAATTGATATCACCCAAAAGATGTGGGGTCTTCTCAACTGAGATAAAAGAGATTCTACTTGAATTTGATTTGAAATTAAAATAAATAGATTTGAATCATGAAATCAGATTTACCAGACCTAAAATAGATATTCACTCTTTCATTATATATAGACCTGCGGCAGAATGCAAGCCAAAACAGCTTAGAACTATGACACTAATTAATTGACATTGTGCGCACACAAAAACAAAACGCTGCCGCAAAATGCTAACATATAACATTCTGCTGCAGCTTTTTGTTTTTAATCTATCTCTTTAAATAAAATCTTCTCCCAGCTTCTCTGCCGCCGCGCGTGCAATCTGCTCCGGCGTGATCGGAAGCTCATAGAATCGTTTTCCGACCGCATTGTACACCGCATCAGCAATCGCCGGAAGCGGCGTGTTGATAACAATCTCGCCGATCGACTTTGCTCCGAACGGACCAGATGGCTCATAACTGCTCTCAAACTCGACGTTTAAATGTCCATAGTCAATCCGGGTCGGAATCTTATACTGCATCAGGGAATTTTCACGCACACCACCCTGTGCATTGCGGGTAATATTTTCCGTCAGCGCCATGCCGATTCCCTGCATCAGACCGCCCTCAACCTGCAGGCGGGACAGATTCGGATTGATCGGTGTACCGCAGTCTACCGCTGCCGCATAATTAATAACGCTGGTTTCGCCTGTCTCCATATCAATCTCAAGCTCAACCGCACCTGCCATAAACGGAGGCGGGGAAATGTGGGCGGTTCTCGACTCGGTTACCTCCAGCGGAATTTCATGCCCGTACATGGACGCCGTTGCGATATCAGCCAGAGCGATCTTCTTCGTCTCATCCCCGGCTTTTTCGGTTGTGAATACCTCTTTTCCGTCAAATTCCACTGCATCCGCCGGGACGCCCAGAAGCTCTGCACCCAGTTTACAGATCTGCTCACGCAGGCGCAGCGCACACCGTTCGGTCGCTTTTCCGGTCAGATAAGTCGTACTCGATGCATAAGAACCTGAGTCATACGGGGATGAATCCGTGTCCGCGCCCAGCACCGTGATCGCGTCGATTGGGCATTCCAGCACTTCCGCCGCAATCTGCGCCAGAATCGTGTCACAGCCGGTTCCCATATCTGCCGCTCCGAGCGACAATGTATAGAACCCTTCGTCGTTGACTTTGAGACGGGCACTTCCGACATCCATCGCCGTGATTGCCGATCCCTGCATCGCCATACCCATGCCGACGCTGCGGACCTTGCCATTGCCCATGTCACGCACCGGATATTTGTCTTCCCAGCCGATCATCTCACGCACTTTTTTTACACAACGGTCGAGTGCGCAGCTTGTATTAACCTGATTATAATATGCTGGCATCAGATCGCCCTCTTTAACCATGTTTTTCAGGCGGATCTCAAAGCGATCCATCTGAATCTGGTCTGCCAGCTCATTGACCGCCGACTCGATCGCGAAAAGTCCCTGTGTCGCACCATAGCCACGGTACGCGCCTGCCGACATGATATTCGTATAGACAACATCGCTGATAAAGCGGAATGCTTCAACACTTCCATACAACGGGATCGATTTGTGTCCTGACAGTCCAACGGTTGTCGGTCCATGCTCGCCGTAAGCACCGGTATTGGACAATGTGTAAAGATCGATGCCGCGGATCGTGCCGTCCTTCATCGCGCCCAGACGCACATGCATCTCCATCTCATGGCGCGGCGAAGACGCCGTCTGTGTCTCCATCCGGCTATAAATCAGCTTCGACGGTTTTTTCGTCATCCAGGTAACGAATGCCGGATACACTTCACAGACCGCCGTCTGCTTCGCACCAAACCCCCCGCCGATTCTCGGCTTGCTCACGCGCACCATCGACTTCGGGATATGAAGCGCATTTGCCACGATTCTGCGACAGTGGAACACGATCTGCGTGGAACTTAAAATATTTAATCTTCCGTAGGTATCGATCGAACAATAGGTACGGAATGTCTCCATCATCGTCTGCTGGCACGGCTTTGTGTGGTATACATGATCAATCACGATGTCGCAGTCCTTTAAAACCGCCTCGACATCTCCGTTGCCGCACTCATCGTGCGCGCAGAGGTTGCGCTTGTTGTCTGCGCCGACCGGAGCAAGACTCTCCCAGTTGTCCTCCGGGTGAACCAGGATCGGGTTGTCCTTTGACGTATGGAAATCCAGAACCGGCTCTAAGACTTCGTACTGTACCTTGATCAGGCGGAGTGCTTTATCGACACATTTTTCATCTTTTCCTGCTACAATCGCCACAATATCGCCCTGAAAACGGACATGGCGGTCGATCAGGAGACGGTCATACGGGCTCGCCTCCGGGTATGTCTGCCCCGCCTGTGTGTAGCGCTTTGCATCCTGCGGCACATCCTCCCAGGTATAAATTGCCTCGATGCCCGGAACTTTCATTGCGATCGCGGTGTTGATCGTTTTTACCATCGCATTCGCATACGGGGAACGCAGAAGTTTGACGATCAGGCAGTCCTGCGGCGCCAGATCATCCACGTAAACCGGCTGTCCGGTTACCAGCTGCATCGCATCTTTTTTTCGTACAGAAGTATTGACTACTCTCATTCTGCCGCCTCCTTCTGTTTTTCTCTCTTCCAGTCTAAAAATGCCAGAATGCCGCGAAGCTGTCCTTCATAACCGGAACAGCGGCACAGGTTTCCTGCCAGATATTCGCGGATTTCATCCTCCTCCGGGAACTCTTTTTCCCGGAACAGCGCCAGCGCATTCATGATAAAGCCCGGATTACAGAAGCCGCACTGTTCGGCTCCCTGATCGGCAATGAATGCGCCAAATTCTTTTGCCTCCTCCTGGAGTCCTTCCAGCGTCGTCACGCTGTGACCGTCCGCCCGCGCCGCCAGCACGGAACAGGAAAGCACTGGTTTTTCATCCAGAAATACGGTACAGAGTCCGCAGTTTGCCGTCTCGCAGCCGCGCTTGACACTGTAACAGCCCTGACTGCGTACCAGATCAATCAGAAGCGTATCCGGTTCAATCTCCGGGGAAATCTTCGTTCCATTTAGAGTAATCGTTATCTGCATCATATGTGAATCTCCTAATATTCATACTGTTATACGATCATTTTATTGTCCTATTTCGTTTAGCACTCTTCCAGCATACGCACCGCCCGCTTTATCAGAACACCGGTTAAATGTTTCCGGTATTCAGCGCTGCCGCGCATATTTGAAGATGTCCGAACCTGATCACGGATCCACTTTGCAAGACAGGCTGCTTTCTTCCCGGTCTGCGTCTTGTCCTGATTTTCTCTGGTATCGGCATCCGCATCTGCTTTTGTTTCAGCCTTTTGTTTTTCCTCTATAAGCGCCTGTATTGTCTCCGCTGATGCCTCGAACAACACAGCACGCCCCGGACGCGCACCGATGCTAAAACGATATGATCCATCCGCCCGTTTCGCCGCTGCACAGGTCAGTACTGGAAAATCAGTCTGCGTATTCCGCACGGACTGGTAGTGATATACGGCTTTGTCTTTATGGACAATTAATTTGACTAAAATGTCCCGGCCGCCGATCTGTTTTGCAAATTCCACCAACGGCATCCGTCCAGCTTTGTAAAGTTCCACTTCGGTGTCCATCGCCAGGAACATCGTCAGGACATCTGAAAATCCAAATCTGCCATAGATACTGCCTCCGACTGTCGCCAGGTTCCGAAGCTGCACGCCGACGATATGGCGCACCGACTCGCGCATGGCACCGTCTGTGTATGCCGCCAGTCCCGGATGTTCTTCCAGCTGGCGCAGGGTAACCATCGCACCGATCTCAAACGCATCCTCTGTCTCCTCTATCTGATCCAGCCCCAGCCCTGAAATATCAATCGCGGTTCCTACATTGCCCCGGCTCATCTTCAGCCAGATCATACCGCCTATCACCCGGTTCGCTTTTTTCTGATTCAGCTCCCAGGCTTCCTCCAGGCTTTCTACCCGTTTATATTCTCGAATCGTCATCATAGGTTTTTCCTCTTTTTCATCTATTACTTAAATAACAAACTTATCCATCTTTTATTATAGCATAAAACATGGTATAATTCCGTTGTTATTTTTAAAATACAACGAGACCCCTTTTTCCAGAAAAGATTAGGAGGATTTGACAAAAACTATGAAACCATCCATCCGTACCTACCTCTGCAACGACGAAAACCATCGTTTCTTTGGCGAAGGTCCTCGTCAGCTTCTTCATGCCATCGATGAAACCGGCTCGCTCCGCTCCGCCGCTCTGTCCATGAATATGGCGTACACAAAAGCACTTCGGATTATCCGCTCCGCCGAAGCCACGCTTGGATTTCCACTGACCGTCCGCACCACCGGCGGAAAAGGTGGCGGAGGCAGCCAGATGACGGCGGAGGCGAGGGAGTTTCTAGCTAAGTATGAGGCATATCGGGATGCATGTACGGAGAGTGGGCAACAGTTATATGAAGAATTTTTTTGCAGGCGGAAATCTGTTTTTTTCTCTTCTGGAACACAAACGCCCTCTTTCACTTGTTTGCAAAATTCAAACGATGTCCGGATCGCCTGCATCATCATGGCCTCCGGTCTTGGAAAACGTTTCGGCTCGAACAAGCTCATGGCTTCGTTCCACGGTGCTCCGCTCATCCACTCGGTTCTGGATGTGACCGGTTCTGTTCCGCTCTTTGCCGATCGTCTCGTTGTGACACGCTCCCGGGAGGTTCACGATTACTGTCAGTCCCTGGGAATTCCGGTGCTGATTCATACACTTCCCAATCGGAACGAGGCGCTCTGCCTGGGACTTACACACATGTTAAAAAGGCACCCGGATTTATCCGGCTGTCTCTTTGCACTCGGCGATCAGCCGCTTCTGCGTCCACGGACACTGGAACGGATATGCCGGCGCTATCTCGAATGCAAAATATCACCACGTCACTCTGAATCTGTTTTCCCAGATTCTGATTTTTCCATTTTGGAATCAAAATTGCCTCAGAATTCAGGAATTGCAGAAAAATCACCGATCATACAGCTCTGCAGCGTCCAAATGACGGCTTCTCCCGAACCTTCCGTCTCAACCACCGTCGGAAGCCCGATTCTCTTCGACCGGGCATATTTTGACGAACTGCTCCATCTGCCGGAAAAAGCTGGCGGAAGCCATGTTCTCCGCCAACATCCAGACGTTGTCCAGTATGTGACTGCCGAAGTGCCGGAGGAATTGATGGATGTAGACACGCCGGAGGAGCTCAAACGCCTGGAGAATCTGGTAACAATCGAATAAAACTATAAGGACTGACATCACACATGCAGCATGATGCCAGTCCCTTTTTATCAATCTACGTATCACTTTCAGCCATACATTCCATATTTTATAGATGGATCTTATATTTTTATGTACCTATAACCTTTTTCTAATCTTCCTATTTCTTACGCCTCATCCTTCGGCAGCAGCACATTCAGGATAATCGCCATGAAAGCTGCCGGAACGATACCAGAACCGCCGAATACAAGCTGAATTGCTTCCGGCATCTTGGAAAGGATGGTTGCATGTGCACCCATGCCGTAACCAACACCCAGTGCAACAGAGACGATGGTCAGGTTGCGTGAAGTCATCTTCTCTTTCGTGATAAGCTGAATACCGCTAACTACGATCGAAGAGAACATCATAACCGCTGCGCCTCCCAGTACCGACTGCGGCATGATCGAAACGATCGCACCCAGCTTCGGAATCAGACCGCACAGAATCAGGAATACCGCGCCGGTTGCAAGTGCCATGCGGTTGACTACCTTTGTCATCGTAACCAGACCTACGTTCTGGCTGAACGAAGTGTTTGGAAGAACACCGAACAGCGCCGCAATACTGGAACCAAGTCCATCGCAGATAACGCCGCCGGAAAGCTCTTTATCGGTCGCCTCACGGTCCATACCGCCCTCAACGACACCGGAAATATCTCCGACCGTCTCAACAGCGGTTACAATAAACATGATAAGAACCGGCAAAATCGCGCGCATATCAAAGACAATTTTAACCGGGACGATCGCCGGAATGCTGATCCAGCTCGCCCGTGCTACCTTATCCCAGTTTAATACCCATGCTTTGGTATATTCGGTTCCGTCCGCTGCAATGCCCGTGTGCGGAAGCACCAGACCCATGATGAATGCTACAGCATAACCGGCAATAATTCCGACCAGAATCGAGGAGGAACTTAAATATCCCTTCGTTCCGTGCTTCACTGCCAGAATCACAATCAGGACAAAAATAGCAAGCAGCATATTTTCCATGGAACCAAAGTCCTGCGCTGAGCTGCCGCCGCCGAAGGAATTGACGCCGACCCCAATCAATGACAGACCAATCGAAAGAACGACCGTACCTGTTACGACCGACGGGAAAAATCGGCGAAGCGGCTTTAAGAAGCATCCAAGCACACTCTCGAACAGACCGCCGATGATCGAAGCACCCATAATGGCGCCGTACGCTAAAATACCGCCGCCCATCGTAGCCGCCACGCTGTTGAATACACCGATGAAACCAGAGCTGGTTCCCATGATAATCGGAACCTTGCCGCCGACCGGACCAACCGAAAATAACTGCAGCAGCGTGATCAGTCCCGCCACCAGCATCGCATTCTGCAGAAGCTCGATCTGCAGCTGTGCCAGATCGTTTCCGCCCGTGATACCACAGGCGCCTGTGATGATCAGAAGTGGTGTCAAGTTACCGACAAACATCGCAAGCACGTGCTGCAGTCCCAGCGGAATCGCCTGTTTTAACGGCATCTTCGCCTCAAACTCATAGGCAGGTCCCGTAAATTTCTTTTCATTTTCCATAGATTTTCTCTCCCTGTACCCAATTTAAAACTACCTTTTTACACAGTTTCCAAAACATTCTCAATTATAAAAAAAAGCATATGAACTGTAAAGATTGTTTTTTCATTTGTATATTATTTTTCATTAAGTAAGTTATAAGTATTGCTTATAATTTGCTTACCCAGTCCACAATATCACCAAATACCTCTTCCCGGTTGATCTCATGAAACAGTTCATGCCTTGCCCCCGGATAAAGTTGCATCGCCACATTGGTACATCCGGTTTCTTGCAGATCTTCCATCGCGCGCCGCACACCGCGTCCGCCTTCTCCGACCGGGTCCTCCTCTCCCGATATCAGCAGAATCGGCAGATTTTTCGGAATTCCATCAAAGCCTCTCTTCCGCTTCAAATCCAGCATGACCTGGAAAAAATCGACGAATGCCCCATCGGTAAATAAAAACTGGCAGTATGGATCCGCCTCGTATTTTTCATCCTCCTCCGTCACGCGCGACAGCCATTGATGTTCCGTTTTTCCTTTTTCAAAATAGTGGTTATAGCTTCCAAGAACCAGCTGGTGCAGCCGCTCATTTCGTCCATTTCTTCCTTCCAGCCACGCTGCCGCTGCCACGACGGTTCCGCCCAGCCACAAAAGTGGTTCCGGCTGGCTTCCGGTTCCCATGAAAATTGCGCCGTCCAGCCATTCTCCATAATGCGTGATAAAACGGCGTCCAAAAAACGAACCCATGCTGTGCCCCAGAAGAATATGCGGAATGCCCTGAAACTTGTGTTTCGCAAAACGTGCCACCTGCGCCATCGCACCGTTCACGCGGCGGACACCATTTTTCTCCGCGAACTCGCCTAATTCCCCTGGTTTTGCTGTCCGTCCATGTCCCGGATGATCGTGCCCGATGACCGCAATCCCCGCCCGGTTCATCGCCTGTGCAAATTCTTCGTATCTGCCAATGTGCTCGATCATACCGTGCGCCACCTGAATGACCGCCCACGGTGTTTCCTCCGGCTCCCAGCAGATGCCATGGATTCTGCCGCTCCCATCCTGAAATGGAATATAAAAATCTTTGCCCTGTGCCATCCTGATTTCCCCGCTTTCTAAATGCTATATCGAATTATCCCTCTCAACATTGCCTGAAATATTTTTTATTTTCCTGTTTTATTGAAGCATATAATTTTCAGATCCTTTTCATATACAGGATACCACAAAAACACTCTATTATACGATTTTCCCCCTTAAAAAAAGAATGTGCCTTGTTGTGTAATAGGGAATTCCAAGGAATTTCCTATTATACAACAAAAGCTCCATCTTTCGACGGAGCTTCTGCAGTCATACGTTTTATATATCGTATGTCATATATTCATGAATCAGTGATTCATTAGTTGTTTGTATACAGAGTAACGAGCTTGTTCAGGTACTGGTATCTAGCCTTTGCCTCTTCCTCGTTCTTTGCATCCAGCGCGCCGGCTCTATCCGGATTCTTCAGAGCCAGAGATGCGTAACGAACCTCACCCTTTAAGAATGCCTGGTAGTCACCTGTCGGTGCCTTGCTGTCCAGAGAGAACTTCTTGTCCTCTGCAGCCGGATTGTAACGGAAGTTGTGCCAGTAACCGCACTCTACCGCCAGTTTCTCCTCGGTCTGAGCCTTGTCCATACCTTTCTTGATACCGTGGTTGATACACGGAGCATATGCAATGACTAAGGACGGACCCGGATATGCCTCTGCCTCAGCGATTGCCTTAACAGTCTGAGCATAATCAGCACCCATGGAGATCTGGGCAACGTATACATAGCCGTAGCTCATAGCGATGGAAGCAAGATCTTTCTTCTTCACATCTTTACCACCTGCTGCGAACTGTGCAACTGCACCGGTCGGAGTTGCCTTAGAGGACTGTCCGCCTGTGTTGGAGTAAACCTCGGTATCATATACCATGATGTTGATATCCTTGCCGGAAGCAAGTACGTGGTCAACACCGCCGAAACCGATATCGTAAGCCCAACCGTCGCCGCCGAATACCCACTGGGATTTCTTAGCGAGGAAGTCTTTGTTCTTCACAATATCCTTGCAGTTCGGGCAGTCGATGCCGTCCAGAGCCTCTACCAGCTTGTCGGTAGCTGCGCCGTTCAATGCACCGATTCCGTAAGTATCCAGCCACTCTTTGCAAGCTGCTTTCACTTCATCGGTCGCCTGTTCTGCCGCCATCACAGCCTCAACCTTACCCTTTAAGCCGTCACGGATTGCGTTCTGAGCCAGAAGCATACCATAACCGAACTCTGCGTTGTCCTCGAACAGGGAGTTGTCCCAAGCCGGACCCTTGCCAGCCTTGTTCATGGTGTAAGGTGTGGACGGTGAAGAGTTGCCCCAGATAGAGGAGCATCCGGTTGCGTTGGCAATGTACATACGATCGCCGAACAGCTGAGTAATCAGTTTTGCGTACGGAGTCTCGCCGCATCCTGCACAAGCGCCGGAGAACTCAAGTAACGGCTGTTTGAACTGGCTTCCCTTAACGGTTGTCTCTTTATATTTATCAATGACATCCTGTTTGATCGGAAGTGTCTGACCGTAGTCATAACCCTTCTGAGCCTCCAGATTCTTGTCAAGACTTACCATCGTAAGTGCTTTCTCACCCTTCTTGCCCGGGCAGACATTTGCACAGGAACCACATCCGGTACAATCCAGGGAAGAAATAGTCATCACGAACTTGTACTGCGGCATACCTGTAAGCGGCAGTGTCTTTGTTCCTTCCGGAGCGGCAGCAGCCTCTTCCTCGGTCATCGCGATCGGGCGGATAACTGCGTGCGGGCACACATAAGAACAGAAGTTACACTGGATACAGTTGTCCGGATTCCAAACCGGTACATTGACTGCGATACCACGTTTCTCGTATGCAGCGGAACCAGACGGAGTTGTACCATCTACATAATCGGTAAATGCAGATACCGGCAGGTTGTTACCCTCCTGAGCATTGACAGCAGCCTGAACGGTGTTGACAAACTTAACAACGTCTGCTCTTCCCTCGGTTGCGTGAGTCATCTCAAGTCCCTCGTCCTCGCCGTTCTTCCAGCTTTCCGGAACCTGAATCTCTACAACGTTCTGAGCGCCTGCATCGATAGCAGCCCAGTTTTTCTTAACAACATCTTCGCCCTTACGACCGTAGGTTGCCTTTGCAGCAGCCTTCATCAGTTCGATCGCTCTCTCCTCCGGAATAATATTTGCCAGCTTGAAGAATGCGGACTGAAGGATGGTATTGATACGGGTCGGGCCCATACCGGTCTCGATACCCAGTTTAACACCGTCGATGGTGTAGAATTTAATCTTGTGGTCAGCGATGAACTTCTTAACCTGTCCCGGTAAGTGCTGCTCCAGCTCTTCCATGTTCCACGGGCAGTTTAACAGGAATGTACCGCCGTCAACCAGTTCCTGAACCATGTTGTACTTACGGATGTAAGCCGGGTTGTGACAGGCAACAAAGTTTGCCTTGTGGATCAGGTAGGTGGATTTGATCGGTTTATGACCGAAACGAAGGTGGGACATTGTAACACCACCAGATTTCTTGGAGTCATAATCGAAGTAAGCCTGTGCGTACATATCGGTATTATCGCCGATGATCTTGATAGAGTTCTTGTTTGCACCTACAGTACCGTCGGCACCAAGACCCCAGAACTTACAGTTTACAGTTCCTTCCGGAGTGGTAACAAGCGGTGCGCCAAGCTCCAGGGAAAGGTTGGTAACATCATCTACGATACCGATGGTGAACTGTTTCTTGGTTGTGTTCTCATATACAGCTACGATCTGAGCCGGTGTGGTATCCTTGGAACCAAGTCCGTAACGACCTGTGAAGATCGGAGTCTGATCGAATTTTGTACCCTTTAATGCTGCTACTACATCAAGGTAAAGCGGCTCGCCAAGGGAACCTGGCTCTTTGGTGCGGTCTAATACGGAAATCTGCTTAACTGTATCCGGAATAGCATCTACCAGTGCGCTGGCTACGAACGGACGGTACAGGCGAACCTTTACAACACCGACTTTCTTTCCAGCTGCTACGAGGTAATCGATCGTCTCCTCGATGGTATCGTTGACAGAACCCATTGCAATGATAACGTGCTCTGCATCCGGAGCGCCATAGTAGTTGAACAGCTTGTAGTCTGTGCCAATCTTCTCATTGACCTTGTCCATGTATTCCTGAACAATCGCCGGAAGTGCATCGTAGTACGGGTTGCAGGCCTCTCTTACCTGGAAGAAGATATCCGGGTTCTGAGCAGAACCGCGCTGACACGGGTGGTTCGGGTTCAGTGCATTCTTACGGAATGCATCGATTGCATCCATATCTGCCATATCTTTCAGATCTTCATAATCCCAGGTCTCGATCTTCTGAATCTCATGGGATGTACGGAAACCATCGAAGAAGTTAATGAACGGAATCTTGCCCTTGATGGATGCCAGATGTGCAACCGGGGTTAAATCCATAACTTCCTGTACGCTGGATTCACACAGCATCGCGCAGCCTGTCTGACGGCACGCATAAATATCAGAATGGTCACCAAAGATGGATAACGCATGGCTGGCCAGTGCACGAGCAGAAACATTAAATACGCCCGGGAGCTGCTCACCTGCAATCTTGTATAAGTTCGGGATCATCAGAAGCAGACCCTGGGAAGCGGTGTACGTGGTTGTCAGCGCACCTGCTGCCAGAGATCCGTGCACTGCACCTGCTGCACCTGCCTCAGACTGCATCTCTGTAATCTGAACTGTGTGGCCGAAAATATTGGTTCTTCCGTCTGTTGCCCATTCATCGGTAGCCTCAGCCATCGGAGAAGAAGGGGTAATCGGATAGATAGCTGCCACGTCGGTGTATGCGTAAGAAGCATGCGCTGCTGCGTGGTTTCCATCCATGGTTTTCATCTTTCTTGCCATAATGAATATTCCTCCTATTGATAGTGAATGTATTCAGTAATAAATCTCCCCAAATAGATTGTCCTGGAAATTTACCTGATAATATTATAACAAATTCTCGTCAAAATGCAAATAATTTTGATTTATATCCGGTATTATTTTTCGAACAATTACAAAAAAGCTGTCTACTGTTTTTTCAGATAGTCGATAAAACCACAAAATATGAAAAAAAGCGCCGCCAGATGAAGAAAGACTCTCCATCCAGCGGTGCTTTTCATTCAAATGCCGCTTGAATGCCCTTTTATCATTCATTTTTGCAATCTATCTTACAGCACTTTCTATATTTCACCTTAGTTTTGCCTTGGTTTTAATTGCTTCCAGGTCCATTTGCTTCCACAACCGGGTTCGTTTCCTCTGGCTCTGGAGTTGTCTCCTGTAGTCCTTCGTTGGATTCCGCCGCTGTCGTGGTCGGAGCTTTTATCTCGCCGCCAGGGCTGGACGGTGCCGCTGTGGTTGTCTCATGTGCCGCTGTGCTCTCATTAGCTGCATTTGTCTCAGCCGCAGTGCTCTCTGCTGCCGCCGTTGTCTCCGTTGTGTTGGTCGCTACAGTAGCGGAACTGTTACGTTTGATCTGCGCTGCCTTTCCACGATAGCTGCTATTGTGAAAAAATTCACGACTCACTTCTTTATCATTCTCATAGGTAACCAGATCCGTGGACCAGCGGCTGCCCGGAGTCGCTGCCTTTGTCTGCACTTCCTGCCCCGGCTGCAGGGAACCATCCTCGGTATAAACCGCAGACGGCGGATCAATCTCGCCTGTCTTCTCAGAAGACATACGAATCTTGACACCCTCTTTCAGAATCGGAACTCCATACAGTGCGATCGTCAGTTTTCGATCAGATGCGCTGAAGCTTGCCTTGATAGCCAGCGGATATTCCGAGTTGTTGACGAACTTGAAGTCCGGTCCGCCGTAGCTGACTGCCGCATCCTCGCCCGGTGTAACGTAGGACGGCTCGTAGCTGTGTGCGTGGCGCTCCGTACTCTTAAGCCCCGCAAATACAACCGCGTTGTATAAGGTCGAAGATACCTGGCAGACGCCGCCGCCTGGCTCCTGGACAACCTCGCCATTTAAGTATGCGGTTGCCGGCTTGTAGCCTTTTTCTTCGGTTCTCGCACCGGTCGTATTGTTAAAGGAAAATTCCTGTCCTGGTTTGACAATCGTTCCGTTTAACGCTGCGACCGCCAGACGGATATTCTCGTTTCGGTTGCTGTTGGAGGTCGTCGTGGTTGTGTAGGTGGACATTGTCTTGTACTTATCCTGTACCGACGAATCCGCTGCGACTTCCTTCGTCTCTGCGGTCAGGACGGCATCAAACTCTTTCTTGTCAATCGCATCGACCATCGCCTGTGCCAGCTTATCCTGATCAATGACAAGTCCCTTGGTGCCCTCGCTGAACTCAAACTTACCCGTTTCCTTATTGTAACCGGAGATACCGCCGCTCTTGGCTGCCATGTTCCAGTTTCCGGCAATCAGTGCTGCCTCTGCCTTGGCATCCTCGATCATATTTTCCGTGTTGACTTCATATGTCTCACCCGGTTTCAGATCACTTGCATAGATCTCCTCGAGAAGCTGATCAACTTTATCCGCCATCAGATTGGTAACGTCGGTCTCTTTGTCCTCGTATTTGGCCTTCATCTTCCAGTCAAATGAATCAAGGATCGCCTTGCGCGCCTCCTCCTGCGTCATTCCGTAAATATTGACGCCGTTGACGGTCACCGCTCCATCTGCCACGGTACTCTCCTGTACGATATCCGATTCGGTCGCCCCGCCTGCCGCGCTGCCCCCACCGCACCCGCGGGAGGCAATCGCCGCTATCAGGATAACCGCCAGGACACCGATCACGATCAAAAGGATCTGTGTAATATCCAGACGGTTTCTTCTCTTCTTTTTATAACGCCCGGAAGTATGACTCCGACCGGCTGCCGCCCGATTCATCACAGTATCCCGGCGTCCCGTGCTTGTGTGCGCATCTGTACTTTTTGTATGGCTGGATGTTCCGGACGACGAACGATGCCCGGTACTGCTATGTCCGGCACGGCTGTACGAACTCAGCGTTCCGCCCTCCAATCCTCTATGTTCAAAATTCCTTCCTCCTGAAGAATTTCTGTTGTACTCACTCATTTTCCATCACCTGTCCGTCTTTTCCATGAAATTTTATTATATGTGTTTATTTGAAAATATCTCTGCTACAGTATAGCACAATTCCAGGAAAAGAAAATAACATAATTCTTAAATTAACTTATAAATTTTTTTGATCCCCACAACCGTTTCCTGGTACAAATTTCCACAGCCGCTCTGTTTTTTGTATAACGCTTCTTCTTTCAAATATATCTGATGTAAACAATCATTTTTGTTCCCGTTTACACACTGGCAAACTGCAGCGGGTATCTGCCGCATACTTGACTTTTCCATCTAATGCGGGTAGTCTTACAGCAGAAGGAGGTCTGCATCTATGCAGTTAATTGATTTACACGTTCATTCTACTGCTTCGGACGGCACACTCACGCCCACCGAAGTGACAAATCTGGCGCTCCAATGCGGTCTGACCGCCTATGCGCTGACGGATCATGATACAGTTGACGGCGTTGCGGAAGCCATGCAGGCAGCCGAGAACACCTCCCTGACTGTCATTCCCGGTGCCGAATTTTCCAGTCCTTATGAAGGAAAAGAAATCCATATTCTGGGGCTCTATCTGAACCCGCACTGCCCGGAACTTTTATCTGCACTGCGGCAGGTCCGCGAGATCCGTAACCGGCGCAATGAAGAGCTTCTCGCTTTATTTCAGGCAGATGGATTTCCCATTAAATATGAAGATTTAATTCACGGAAATGAACACACTGTCATCACCCGTGCCCATTTTGCACGCGCACTGCTTGAAAAAGGCTGTGTCACTTCGGTCAGCCAGGCATTTGATAAATACCTCGGGGACGGCAAAAAATATTACCGCCCGAAGCAGATGATTGAGCCGGAGGAAGCGATCCGCCTGATCCGTGTAGCTGGCGGTTTACCAGCGCTCGCACATCCTCTCCAGTATAAACTTGGCTGGAAAAAGACCGAGCAGCTTCTCTCCTATTTAAAAGAAGCCGGAATGATGGGCATCGAGGTTTATTATTCCTCACACTCTCAATCCGACAGTCTTCATTTACGTGAAATAGCTTCCCGTCTCGGTCTGGTCTCCACCGGCGGTTCCGATTTTCACGGCGCCAACAAACCAGATATCCATCTTGGAAGCGGCTACGGCGGTCTGCGGGTTTCTGCACTGTTGCTGGACAACATAAAAGCCCGGTTACAGCAGAAAAACAGCTAAAATGCTGATTTACCCGCTCACGCTTCTATCGGTTCCGTATGTTCAGGCATTTACAATCTATATGAAAACTTCTTCATGAACCTGCTGAACAGACGTCTGTTTATATGTTTACATATGATAGAGCGCCTGCTCAATCCCTTCTTCCGAGACGGACTCCGCCAGTACGGCTTTCATTCCCGCCGCGCTGGCGGTTTTTTCTGTCTTTTCTCCGATACAGACGGCTGTAAATCCGTTCAATGTCTCCTTATCCGGCTGTAAAATATCCAGGAATCCCTGTACTGTCGATCCGCTCGTAAACGTGACCGCATCGATCGCGCCCTCTTTTAGGAGTTCACGGATGCGCTCTGCAAGCGGCGATTCCTCCGGCGTGATCGTATCGTAAAGTGTCACATCCATATAGGATATTCCGGCAGCTTCAAATGCCTGCGTCAGTTCCGGCGAACCATGTCTGGCGCGCAGGATGCATACGCGTTCGTTCTGCTTCACCTGTTTTGCCAGCCCTTTTCCGAGATCTGCCGCATAAAAGCGCTCCGGAATATAATCTGGGTAAATGCCGTGTTCCCGGCAGACGGACGCGGTTCCCTCGCCGATCACAGCAAAACGCAGATGGGAAAGGCTCCTGAAATCTTTCTGCATCTGGTTCAAAAGTTCAAAGAGATATTGTGCCCCTGCCGGACTTGTGAGCACCAGCCAGTGATACGATTCCAGATTCCGAACCAGTTCATACAGTTTTTCTTTATCCGCTGTGCCAGCATCCGCTTTTTCTGATTTTTTCCAGACCGGTTTTAACTCAATCGTCGGAAATTCCAGCACCTCCGCTCCGGCATCGCGCAGATGTTCTGCCAGCTTCTGGCTGCGCTCCTTCGGGCGGGTAATCACGATCCGTTTTCCTGCCAACGGCTTTTCTTCTCTCCATGCACACGTATCAGCAAGCGCACAGACCTCCCCGATCACAAGGATGGCAGGCGCCTTGACGCCCTGACGCACACCCTCTTCTGGAAGTGTCTGCAGGGTTGCGCGGATCATTCTCTGGGACGCAAGGGTTCCGTTCATCAGAAATGCCGCCGGCGTCTCCGGTTTCATTCCCGCATTCAGAAGCCCCTCACAGATCCTCGGCGCATTCGCAACACTCATCAGAAAAATTAAGGTGCCGCCGACCCGAGCAAGTGCCTCAAAATCCAGAGCCGGCATGCCCTCCATACGATGTCCGGTAATCACATGAAACGATCCCGCCAATCCTCGGTGCGTTACCGGGATGCCAAAATATGCCGGAACTGCCAGGCTGGAGCTGATACCCGGAACCACCTCAAACGGGATCTGATGTTTCTTTAAAAATTCAGCTTCTTCGCCGCCGCGTCCAAAGACGAACGGATCCCCGCCTTTGAGGCGCACGATCGTTCCGCCCTTTTTCGCTTCCTCTAATAAAATTTCTAAGATTTCTTCCTGCTTCTTCGAATGGCGTCCACTCCGTTTACCAACGTCAATTTTCCGCGTGTGCTCCGGAATCCAGCCCAGTACCGCGTCGCCTGCCAAAGCGTCGTAGACGACGGCATCCGCCTGCTCCAGAAGTTCTCTGCCGCGCAGGGTAAAAAGTCCTGCATCGCCAGGACCCGAGCCGATAAGGTAGACTTTCCCCAGCGGAGACCGTGCAGGCTTTCCCGATAACTGTTCCGCCAATTTTCTTCCAAGCTCCGCTGCTTTCTCTGCATCGCCCTCAATGGAACCAATACGGACTTCTCCCGTTTCTTCCTTATAATAAAGACCTCGCAGCTTGATTTTTCCATTTTCAAGCACCGCCGAAGCTGCCGTCGGCGACGAACATCCGCCTCCAAGCGTGGCGACAAAGCCCTGTTCTGCCCTGGTTAAAACCGCAGACTCCTCAGAGTGAACCATTTTCACAAAAGGGATCTCCCGGTCACGCCGTCCCTGGATTGCCAGAATGCCCTGTCCTGCTGACGGGATCATTTCCTCCACAGAAAAATAACGGCTGATGCGATCTGCAAATCCCAGACGAATCAGCCCCGCCGCTGCCAGAATCAGCGCATCATATTCGCCAGAATCGAGCTTTCGCAAACGCGTGTTCAGGTTACCTCGGATCCCCTTAAATTCTGCATCCGGGAATAATCTCTGCCCCTGTAGGACGCGGCGGCGGCTGGAAGTTCCGATTACCGGGTGTGCCGGAAGCTCGGATAAGCCTTCACGCAGAACCAGCACATCGCGGCAATCTTCGCGCTCTAAAAGCGCCAGCACCGGCAGCTCCTCCGGCGGACAGAGCGGCATATCTTTTAAGGAATGAACTGTCAGCTCGCATCGCCCTTCATAAAGCGCCTGATCCAGCTCTTTTACAAACAATCCCCTGCCGCCAACCGCATCGAGTGGACGGTCAAGCACCTTGTCTCCCGTCGTTTTCATCGTGATCAATTCAAATTCTGTCTCCGGACAGACATTCTGCATCGCTGCGATCGCCATCTTTGACTGAACAACTGCCAGCGCACTGTCGCGGCTGCCTACGCGGATCCTATTTTTATCTGTCAATTTTTAATCTCCTCTATAAAATATATTAAGTATCTTCTACCTCTGCCTCCGCCAGCACGCGGCGTACTTCTTTTGCCACACGATGCGTCAATCCCGGATCCGCTCCGCCAGAAATCAATCCGGCTGTCAGTTCTCTGCCCTGGGCGATCGCCGGGAAATAAAACTCTGACTGACTTTTATCGGAAGCCATATTAAACCAGACGGAATGGCTCGACGCATCCTCCTTGATCCGTGCATCCGTCCCCGTCTGCCCGGTCGCTGCCAGCGCCATAAAAAAGTTTTTTTTCTGCCAGATCGTATCACGAACTTCCTCATAGGTTTGTTCAATCAGACGGATTTTCCGTGAATCCGCCAGCTTCCGTATCTCTTCCGAAGTGTTCGGTGCAATCACCGTGATCGCTGCGCCAAATTTTTCCAGCACGCCGACCCGCCTCGATGCCACACTTCCAGCTCCCACAACCAGCACCTGCCGATCTGTCATATCTATAAAAATCGGAAAATAGGACATTTCTCTTCTCCCACTATTTTCGTTTGGTAACTGTTCAGTGCCTTCACAGTCACGCGCAGACCTACTGAACAGTTACTTCGTTTGTTTCTATGCCACCGGAATTGATTTCATCTCTTCCAGACTGCATTTCTGTATTATTATAAAGTGTCTCATTTTATAAATCAAGCGTGAGGCAGATCTATTTTTCATTTTAGAACCTCTTTTGTTTCTGTTCACGGGTAGGCACTTTTGGAACCGAAAGTGCCGTAAGAAAACGTGGTGGCAGCAGGAATTTGCCGTATTGAAATGCGAAGCCACGGCAAATTCCATTACTGGACACGTATGCGTGTACAGTAACCCTCTTTTATTAATACCCGTATACGTAAAAAGTAATCCTTGTTTTGTCTTGCCAGAACGGTGCAGATTTTGTATACTTATAACACATTTAAATTCAATACAATGAGTATAAAAAGATTGACTAATACCAATAAAGGAGTTACAACGATGGAAGAATTTTACAAAGCAATCGAAGACAAGATCAAAGCTTCCGGCTATCCGGGCGAGGTAAACGGCGAGGATATCTACAACGACATCTGCGATCAGATGGAGGAAAAAGAAAATGGAACCTACCTGTTTCTCTCCAAAAAAGACAATGGCGTCGTATTTGAATACAAGGTAGACATTCTGGATGAGTCCTTCAATCTCTCCTATGTTCATATTACCGCAAATAACGACACGTTTCATATTGATTTTGACAATTAATAGACAATCTTTTCTTGGACATCCCTGTATTTTTGACATACAGGGATATTTTTTTAAGGATTTTTTTGGAAAATGTGAGCATTGCGCCCTTTATAGAGGTCTGTTATAATTATCATTGTTAAAAGATTGACGAAATTATAAACTGCACACAGGGTTGTGTGCCAATCCATGAAGGAGGGCTAAATATGAAAATCCAGAATATTTCCGATGTAAACACATTTTTTAAAGTAATTGATTCCTGCAAAGGAACCGTCGAACTGGTTTCCCCGGAGGGCGACCGCATCAACCTGAAATCCAAGCTGTCCCAGTATCTGTCGATGGCAAATATTTTTTCCAATGGCTATATCAAAGAGCTGGAGCTGGTTGCTTATGAGAAAGAGGACTTAGACCGACTGATTAAATTTATGTATCAGGGGGAGTAAACTCTCTTATGAGGTGTACACGGTATGTACGTTGCCGTTGTATAAAAATGTTTGAATGATACGATAGAAACTGTATAAAAAAGCTTTCTGGCTGCATGGCAGATTGACTCTGCTGCACAGAAAGCTTTTTTCCGTTTTATGAATCTAAGTCAAACCGTTTCTCATACTTCACGCAGTAAACACGCAAACCTTCTAAACAGCTACGCTTCTATCCGCGCCAGCTCTTGAAAGACTTTTTCAATTTCTTCCCGCGACGCCCGGAATGTTCCCTGCACCATCTGGGTGCTCCCGCCGCCGCGTCCCTGCAGACGGGCGTTTAATTCTTTTCCGAATGCACGCATATCACGGCCGAGGCTTCCAGCTGTGTAGTTATAACCTGACGCGTCATCGCCAGAGCACACCAGCACGGTCTCTCCTTTTTCCTGTTCCAATAGCAGATTTGCAAACTGACGCACCAGAACTGGCGTCATGCCCTGCTCAAATACAGCCAGCGCTTTCTGACCCTGCGGATAGACGTCTGCCTGCATGGTGAGAATGCGCTGCCAGAGGCGGTTGATCTCACCGTCCTTGCGCCCGCTCTCCTCTTTCAGATGGCTGACCGCCTCCGCCGCCTTCTCCGGTTTTGCAGAAAGCAGGTTAGAGATCGTCTGCATCTGCTCCGTCTTCTCCTCAAAATTCTCCAGCGCACGGTCACCACAGAGCATGGAGAAACGCACGCCGCCCTTGTAATTCATCAGGGAAAGCACCTTGATCACACCGATCTCTCCCGTGTAATCCACGTGTGTGCCGCAGCAGGCACAGATATCCGCCCCCGGAATCTCTACGATGCGGACCTGACCGGTCAGCTCTTTCTTGCTGCGGTAATCGATCGTTTTCAATTCCTCCTCACCCGGATATGTCACCTGTACCGGAAGATTCGCCCAGACAACCGCATTTGCCTTCTTCTCGATTTCCTTTAACTGTTCCCAGTTAAGCGGACCATTCAGATCGACCGTCACTTCATCGTGTCCCATATGAAATCCGACATTATCATATCCGTATGCGGCATGAATCAGCCCCGATATGATATGTTCTCCCGTATGTTGCTGCATGTTGGAAAAACGCTGTTCCCAGTCGATGGCCGCGTGAACGGTGCTTCCCACCTCCAGCGGCGCGTCCGTCTCATGAACAACCACGCCATGTTTCTCCTCCACATGTGTCACGTGCACTTCCCCGATCCGTCCGGTGTCCGACGGCTGTCCGCCGCCCTCCGGGTAAAATCCGGTCTGGGAAAGTTCCACCTCAAATCCGTGCTTTGCCGGACGGCAGGCGGTGACGATGGCATCAAATTCTTTTACATACGGTGTCTGATAATATAACGGTTCCATTTTCATTCCTCTTTTCATTTCGTTGTACAATGTTCTGTGACAAATCGTTATGGATAAACATCCATGTCGATCCGCCCGGTTATCTCGATTATTTCAACAAAAAATTTATAGTAAAATATTTCCGTCCTAATTTTCCTGATTTATGGAAACTGTGGCAAGCTGCCCCTCATATGATGAAGTGTATAGAAAATCTCGGAGGACATAACCATGAGTGATTTAGCGGCTACCAACTGCGGTTGCGGATGTGATAACAACGGAGGAAGCTGCGGCTGTAATTGTGGCTGTGGATGCGGCGGTTTCGGCAACAACAACTGTCTCTTCCTGATTCTGATTCTGCTGTGCTGCGGCGGATGTGGCGGCGGATGCTTTGATCACGGATGCGGCGGCAACAACTGCGACTGCCTGATCTGGATCCTGCTTCTGTGCTGCTGCTGTGGCGGCGGTGGCTTTGGCTGCTGATAAACATCCGCCCATATCCAGCATATCTTTTGAGAATGCATCCATGTACATTTTAATACCGCAGATTTAACACCATCACATCTTATTTGCGCGTCAACTGATAAATCAATGCATTGCAGATCGCGGCGGCTACATTGCTGCCGCCCTTTCTGCCTCTTGCCACAATATAAGGAGTGTCCGGCAGGGATATAATCAATTCCTTGGACGGCACGACATTGACAAAGCCGACCGGCACGCCGATGATGAGCTTCGGGTGGATTTTTCCCTCCTGAATCAACTCGTACAGACGCACCAGCGCGGTCGGTGCATTCCCAACTGCAAAAATACAGTCTTTTCCCATTTCTGCCGCCTTGTCCATGCTGGCAACCGCACGGGTGGTCCCGGACGCTGCCGCTTTCTTCGCGACATCCTCGTCCGCCATAAAACAGTAGACCTCACCGCCCAGCGACGCAAGCGCGCGCTTGTTGATGCCGGATTTTCCCATATTCGTATCAGTCACGATGCACGCCCCATTTTTCAGGGCTTCTAACGCCTTATCGACTGCGCCCGGTGAAAATACAAGCGAATCTGCGTACTCAAAGTCGGCTGTCGTGTGAATCACGCGTTTCACAATTGGTGCTTCTTTCTCCGGAAATGTCCGTTCCCCCAGCTCCTCGGTGATAATCTCAAAACTTCTCGCCTCGATCTCCGACGGCAATACCTGACTGAGTTCTTTCATTTTTTCATCCATCTATCTACACTCCCTTTTCCAGAATCCGGTAAATTGCTTCCATATCCAAGTACTTCCGCATCGTGTCTGCCAGCCGGTTGTACTGCTCTTCCCGGTATTTCTCATAATCAAACGACAATCCACCGACTTCCGGCTCCATTCCTTTTTCTTTCATCAGCGCACGGATAATCGTCTCCGCCACCTCTGCCTTGTCAAAAATGCCGTGAACGTAAGTGCCGTAGAGGTTGTCCCGGCAGCAGCCATCCTGTTTTTCAGTGTGGTTTCCCGCCTGTTCTTCCCTGAGTTTCAATAAACTATAATTTACGGCTTTTTCCTGCTCCTTGATCACATTCTTAACAATATCACCGCCGACAGATGATGTCTCTCCCATATGTATTTCATATCCTTCCGCCTCCATCCCCGAAAGCCCGGAAAAGATACCGCTGACCGTCCCGAAACATCCCTTGACCTGCGTCCTGGTCTTTTCTTCCTGAAACTGTGTCTGTAACGGCAGAAGTCCCATACCGGAGATCGTACGCCCAGGCACACCCGCCTCGGTTCCTTCCTGATCTGACAGCGTCTGTCCCATCATCTGATAGCCGCCGCAGATGCCCCAGATCGGCGTTCCTCCGGCTGCTTTCTTTAAAACTGCCGCTTCCAGACCATTCTGCCGCATCCAGAGCAGATCCTCGATCGTATTCTTCGTTCCCGGAAGAACAATCAGATCCGGTCGTCCCAGCTCAGACAGACGGCTCACATAACGCACCGAAACGCCGGGGATCGGTTCAAAGACGTTCAGGTCAGTGAAATTGGATAAACGCGGAAAGCGGATGGCTGCAATGTCGATCCATGCCTCTACATGTTTTTCAGATGACTCGTTTTCCTGTTTAAGGGTATTATTCCGCCCTGTGGATGAAAGGCGGCTGCTTAAGCTATCCTCGTCCTCGATATCCACATCCATGTACGGAACGACGCCGACCACCGGAATCTTACATAATTTCTCGATCATCTCAACACCTGGATCCAGGATCGTCTTATCGCCGCGGAATTTGTTGATGATAAGCCCCTTTACCATCGCCTGTTCATCCGGTTCCAGAAGCGCTACCGTTCCATAGAGCTGTGCAAACACGCCGCCCCGGTCGATGTCCCCGGCAAGCAGCACCGGCGCACCCGCCATGCGCGCCATTCCCATGTTCACGATATCATCCGATTTTAAGTTGATCTCCGCCGGGCTGCCTGCACCCTCGATCACGATGATATCGTACTGTTCGGACAAGTGCTGAAACGCTTTCTTGATTTCCGGGATTAGCTGCTTTTTATACTTGAAATATTCCTTCGCGGGCATTGTGCCGATCGGGACACCGCGCACGATCACCTGAGAACCGACATCGCTGGATGGCTTTAAGAGAATCGGATTCATTTCCACCGATGGCTCACAGCCCGCCGCCTGCGCCTGCACTACCTGTGCGCGTCCCATTTCCAATCCCTCGCTGGTAATATAGGAGTTCAGCGCCATATTCTGCGATTTAAACGGCGCCACGCGGTAGCCGTCCTGCTTAAAAATCCGGCAGAGTCCCGCCGCCAGCAGGCTTTTTCCCGCATTGGACATCGTTCCCTGTATCATGATTGCTTTTGCCACGGTGAATTCCTCCTTATTTTTGAGTGTCTTACCAAATAATGGTTGCTCAAAGCTATTTAATTCGAAGCTATTTTGTGCTTAACCGAAACTATTTTTCTGCCATTTGTCCTTTCAAATGACAGAGGCTATTTTATGGGTTCGTGTAACTGTTCAGTCCCTTCACAGTCACGCGCAAAAATCCATTAAAAATTGCCTACGGCAATGGGATTTTTGCCTGCTGGCCCATGTTTTCGTACGGTCAGCGCAGTAAATGCGCAGACCTACTGAACAGTTACGGGTTCGTTTTATATTACAAATTCACATTGTGTTTTTCTTCAGATTGTACCTCTTTCAAAATATTTATCAACCTTTCATTTTCTTCCCGGTTCCGCACCGCCACCCGGTAATAATGACGGTTCAGTCCTTCAAAATTCTCACAGGCGCGAATCAAAATGCCATGCTCTAAACATCCCTGTTTGTAATCGCGCGAATCCTCATCCGGCGAACGGAACAACAGATAATTTGTCTGGGACGGATAAACGATAAATCCCAGTTCTTCCAGTTTTTCCGCCAGCCGCGGACGTTCCGTCTGCAAAGATTTAACCGTCCATTCCAGCAGATTTCCTTCTGAATGAGCCGCCAGTACCGCAAATGCCGCCACCCCGCCCGCCTGTGCCGGAGCCGAGACACTCCACGGCTGGCGGAACTTCTCGAGGCGTTCCCGGAGTCCGGCATTGGGGATGATGCCATAGCCCAGGCGAAGGCCTGCCATTGAGCAGATTTTGGTCAAGGCATTTAAGAGGATAACGTGATCTCCAACACCATTTAACAAATTTCCAACAAACGAACATTCTCTCCGTGTATCCAAAAACCACTGAAAACACTCGTCCAGCATAAGCCAGGTATGTGTTTCCCGGCAGACCTCCGCCAACCTTTCCATCTCGGTGGCTGAAATAGCGCGCCCTGTCGGGTTATTGGGATTTCCGAGAATCAAAATTTTTTCCCAGACGTTTTCACGTTTAGAGGATAAAGTTGGGACCGAATCTATCTTCGAGGCATCCCCGGAGCCATCGAAAAGCATGGCATACAATTCTTCCCTCGCACTCTCCAGGGAAAATCCATTTTCTTCCTTTAAATGAAGCCACCGGATCTCGCAGCCGCACATCCGAAGCGCCTGCTCATACTCCGAAAATCCCGGTGCCAGCAAAATCGCCTGTTTGGGCCGAATCGCTGAGACAACTGCATATAAAATATCCGAAGCACCGTTTCCAAACACGAGCCAGTCCTCCGGAATCGGCGTGCCGTCTGCCTCATAAAAAGCAGCCGCTGCACGCCGCAGCTTCCGGCATAAAGCATCCGGATATTGTTCCCAAGCAGCCGCCGATGCAATCACAGCATCACGGACAGCCTGCGGCATTCCAAGACGATTTGTATTGACTGAAAAATCTAACTCTACGGCTGCATCACCGTAAATATCGCCGCCGTGCGTGTATAGCATAGATGCTTCCTCCCTGTTGTTCCCTCTTTTTTGTGTATTCTTTATCTGGTTACTCTTTTCTTCGTTCGTTCTGTTTTTGATATTTTTATCTGTTTGATTGCTTCATTATTTGGATTTTTTGCCTTTTTTATATTCTTCTGGAAAATTCTAAAAACAGTGAATTCCAGTCCATCGCATTCTATAAAATTTTATCATTCTGGAAATTCTAATGATTCTCTTTTGTTAAAATTCCCTTATCAAAACAAAATCACGGCCCGCATCACCAGTGCCAGAAGTCCCATGATTCCCGCTGCTCCATACATCAGGCGGTTGACACGGCGGATGTCCTGCGGTTCAATCGGGTGTATCTCATCACCGATATATGGCTTCGGAACTAACTTACCGAAATACCAGGCATCGCCCGCCAGTCGCAAGCCCAGCGCGCCGGCGCATGCCGACTCGGTCTGCGCGGAATTGGGGCTTTTGTGGTTCCGGCGATCACGCCGCCAGATACGGTAAGCATTCTTTCCGTCATATCGTAAAAGGTATGCAGAGACTATCAATAAAAGCGCTGCCAGACGCGACGGAATCAGGTTTACCAGATCGTCCAGTTTTGCTGCCGCGCGTCCAAAATGCAGATATCTGTCATTTTTATATCCGACCATCGAATCCATCGTGTTGACTGCCTTGTACAGCCAGCCAAGAAGCGGACCTCCGATCGCCAGATAAAACAAAGGCGCAATCACTCCATCCGACGCATTTTCCGCTACCGTCTCAACTGCCGCCCGTGTGATCCCCGCCTCTGAAAGAGGTTTCGTATCGCGCCCGACAATCATCGACACTGCATAGCGGGCTCCCTCGATCTCTCCCGCCTCCAGCTTCCGGCAGACCGCCATGCTCTCATCCCGCAGGGAGCGCGCCGCCAGCAGATAGTAAGTCATGACCGCCTCGACAACTGTCTGAATCCAGATGCCGCCCAGACGGGAAATCCAGAGGATTGCGCCTGCCACACTGCCTGTCACAAGCAGCACCAGACACACAAAAAGAACGCCCGCGCGGCGTTCCCCCCGTTCCGTTGCATGCTTTTTTTCAGCTGGACGCAAATATTTTTCCAGCCACACAATCAGATTTCCGATCGCCCGGACCGGATGCGGCATCGAATGCGGATCACCCAGGCACAGATCCAGAAGATAACCTGCCAGAATCGCAGCTAAGTGATATCCGACCATTCTGCCTTCTATCATTCCTGTCAATACTTTACTGATTGCTGTCATTTTGTCTACTCCCAACTATTCTTTTATTTGATCCGCATTCCCAGACCGCAGATAACCCGGTGCACTTCCTCCGAATATGCGGCGATCCGCTGGCAAATGCGCCCGTCTGTCTCCCGATAATCGCGCTCAAATGCTTCCATCGGCACAATGCCGCAGCCGATTTCATCCGCCGTCACGAATGCACCCGGATTTTCTTGCATCAGGCGTTCTGCAAACACGTATGGATCGCGCCCGGCTTCCATCTCACGCCTCACAAACAGTTCAAAATGCGTGATCAGATCCGCCTGCAGGATCGTCTGTTCGTCCGTTTCTAATCTCCCATCCGCGATGCGTGCCGTAACTCTACACGCTTCTGGATTTTTCGATCGATTCAGAACGGTGGATAAGTCTTTTGTTTTCCTCCGTTCCAAAGTACGTTTTTCCCACAATTTCATCGCATACGCTGTCTTTCCTTGTTCCCTGCCGCCAATTATAAAAATCATTCTGCTTTTCCTCGCTTAAAAATTCAAAAACCGCAGGCACGTACCTGCCAGCCGCATCGCCGCCAGCACCAGCACCACATTCCGCTCGCAGCTCTGCAGAAAATGCCCTGCCAGATCGCCGTTGATGCCGCCAAATTCCCGCATGGAAAAACGATAATAACAAACGAAAGTCGCAAGTGCTGTTAAGGCTGCCAGAGCGCCGCGCAGATGTCCCCAGTAAATCATCCAGCTGATCGCCAACACTGCTAAAACTGCCATACTCACGCGAACAACCTTTGTCTCGGCACTTCTGGAAAATTCAGCGGCAAGCCCGTCCTTTTTCGCCTTTGGAAATGCCACCACCGAATAGCCGCTGCAGGCGCGTTCCAGCATAAGCGCCCCCGGCAGCAGCCACACATCTGCTCCCACAAGCTCAGAAACTGCCCCCGCATAGAGAAGCAGGTACAGCCCCAGACCGATGATCGCAAACGCCCCCGTATGTGGATCTTTTAAAATCGCCAGCTTTTTTTCCCGCTCGCCGTAGGAATGGCGCGCATCCGTCACATCGAGATACCCGTCCATATGGATTCCACCGGTAATCAATAGTGGAACTGCCGTCAACAGGCAGGTCCGGAACAGAACTCCAGCACCCAAAATTTCACAGAGCGCAAACGTGGCTATCTCTACCGCCCCGATCACCGCCCCGATCAGCGGAAAAAAACAAAGCGCATAGCGCATCCGCTCTTCCGTCCAGTCCATGCGCGGCATCGGAATGCGTGAATACATGGAAAATGCAATGACAAAACTTCCTATCAGATTCAATCTTCGATCCCCCTGACTCTATTCTGGCAACCATAACTTTAGCAGGCATTCCGCTCTGTTCCACTCACTGACTACCCTACATCTTTTGTCCTTTCATCGGCTGCAAAAACAGGTGTTGACACCGCAAGCGGAATTCCATACACCACTTCCGTCACCGAATCCGCCATCTGTCCCAGTTCCCGGTTGATCCGTCCCAGAAGCTCTATGTACCGCTCCGATTCCAGATCATACGTCACACCGTCCGAAAAGATCTCATTCGTTACAATGATAAGGTCATGGCACTGGTTTTGCAAGTGTTTTATTCCTTGCAGAATCCGCTCTTGCGCACCATTTTCCTGAGCATAAAATTCATTGAGGACAAGGTTGGACATACATTCAAGGAGAAGCACTGGTTTTTGTGCCACTCGGCAGGACTCCCAGCGCTTCAAACTTTCGTTTTCCTGTTCATCGTCCAAACCAGCCGAATTGGACTCTTCGAATCTCTCCTCTAATTCTAATGTTTCTAACCCCGTATACCGCTCAATCGTCTCAAACCCTTTTGCCGCGCGCATCCGCCGATGGCGCTCCACCCGTTTTCTGCCTTCATCATCCCAAATCCGCATCGTCGCCAGATACCAGAGTGTCCCACCGTTCCCGTTCCGGCACTGCACGGCAATCTGTTCGGCATATTCGGACTTACCGCTGCCACTGCCGCCTGTAACTATATATAACATCGTTCATTTATCCTCTTTTTCACCGAATTGCAGCAGTTTCCATGCTTTAAAAACATACGCAAAAAATGTTTGAATCCGTATATCTCATCACACCAGCGGCTTATATTCCTCTATTTCCATCTCCGCAAACGTATCCATATCCCGGTAAATGGACAGCGCCATATCCAGCAGTGGAAACAGCGCCAGCGCCCCTGTACCTTCTCCGAGTCGAAGTCCCGCCTGGATAGCCGGAGTTACTCCTATCAAATCAAGCAGCCAGATAGACGCCGGTTCCGCCGATACATGGGCTGCCAGCATATAATCCGTCGCTGCCGGTGCAATTCTTCCAGCAGCTGCCGCCGCAGCTGCCGCGATAACCCCATCAATCACAACCGGAACATGATAGATGGCACCGCCCAAAAAAGCACCTGCCATCGCCGCCAGATCGAATCCGCCTACCTTTTGCAATACCTCCATGCCATCCATGGGATCCGGGTGATGCAGTCCGATTCCACGCCGGATTGCCTCCGTTTTCCGTTTCAATCCAGCCGAATCTAAACCCGCCCCAGCTCCAGTGACAAGTTCTGGATCCTTTTGCAGCAGAACCGATGCGACCGCACTGCTGGTCGTCGTATTGCCGATCCCCATTTCACCCACTGCAGACAAGCGGTACCCCTGCTCCTTCAGCACACGCACTGCATCGATTCCCGTCAAAATGGCTGTCAACACCTCCTGGCGCGTCATCGCTGCTGCTTTTGTAAAATTGGAAGTTCCACGGCGGATTTTCCGTTCCGTTAGGGGATGAAGTTCTCCCCGATGTTCTACCTCACAGGCAATTCCCATATCGATCGGAAACACTTCTGTCTCTGCTTTTTCTGCCATCAGGCAGGAACAGCTCCTCCCGCGTGTCATATTCGAAACAACTGCCGCCGTAACCTCCTGCCCGGTCTGTGATACTCCTTCTTCGACTACCCCATTATCTGCGCAAAAAATTAAAAGCGCACGCTTGGAGAAGTCTGGCACTTCCTCCCCCTGCGCTGCCGCCGCCCGCACAATATCTTCCTCCAGGACTCCCAGACTGCCAAGCGGTTTTGCCACATGCCCCCAATGCTTTTCTGCCTGCTCCCGGATTGTCTTGTCCGCTGGTACAATCTGTTTCTTAAGCTGGTCAAACCGTATTTCCAGCTCTTTTTCCGAAAAATGCCGAAAATCTTCCAGAGATTCCAATGTCTTCATATTCTCCTGCTGCATCTATATGTTCCTCCCGTTTTCATTTCCGGCCTTTTCCATGGGTCCGTGAACGGGCGTACCCTTTCAGTCTATCGTTTACCGGTTCAAAATTCCGCCTATGATTGTACCATTGACCGGAACAATACGCAAATACAAATTTATTCTCACACCGAAAGCACGAGAAACGACGTTACTGTTCACGCATACGTGCCCAGTAACGGAATTTGCCGTGGCTTCGCATTTAAATACGGCAAATTCCTGCTGCCACCACGTTTTCTTACGGCACTTTCGGTTTCAAAAGTGCCTACCTGTGAACAGTAACAAAACGACACCACCCATCCGGGCAGTGCCGTCTTTTTCAAGCCCATCTTATAAAATTCTATTCCACATATCCATACAAAAAATTATACAATCTCAGGAAGCGCAATCACACTCTTCTCACGCAACCCCTTTCAACATCCACTCATACGCATCATACGCCGTCCGCAGGGAAATCTCGGCAGTCTCTAGTTCTGCTTTTTTCTGCAGATAAGACGCCTCACCCTGTAAATACGTTGCTTTATTAATCGCACCGGACTGATACTTAATCTGGGTGGCGCCGTATGTTTTTTCGGCAGACTGGTAGGCTGCCTGCGCCGCGTCACGTTCTAGGCTTAATGCCGCTATCTCAGCGTACTGCTCATCCGCTGAGGCGCTTGCGGCGCTCTCGGCTTCCTCGATCTGCTGGTGGCGCAGCTTGCGCGCCGCATCTCCGGTTGCGGAGGATCGTCTGGCTGATTTGACACTGGAACTTGCAATGACAGCTGCCGCGCGGTCCGCATCCAGATTCATAGAAGACAGTTCCGTTGCCGATACGGCTGGAATTTCCCCCAGCGTAATAGAAGTTCCGCTCTTTCCAAGTAAAATGGCAAGCTGGCGCAGCGCCTTATTTGCCTGATCGGTCGTGGATTGTAATGCTGTCTGGGCGCTTAGCAGGTTTTTCTGAGCCTGCAGCAGATCCGTCTCCGTGCAAAGCCCCGCTGCCAGTTCCCGCTCTTTGCGATCCACCTGCGCCTGATAGTTCTCTGCCGTCTTGGCAGCCGCCTCCACCTCGTCCTGAAGCTGCCGGCAAGTGCCCCACTGGATCTGTGCGGTCTTTACGACCTGCCAGACCGTCCGGTTTCTGGACGCACGGCTTGACGCCGAATTTAAGGAAGTGAGCGACTTTTTATACTGCTTCGCTGCCATCGACAGCGTTTGTGCATTTCGCTCATAGGTGCCGATCGGTGCCTCATCTCCGCCCGCATCTTCGAGCTCATCTGCTTTATAGTTCATATCCCGGGCACCGGAAATCATCGCATCGTAGGCTTCCTGGTAGACGGCAAGGCTGTCCTGATAACTGTAATCGGCGCTGACAGCCGTTCCATTGCCGCGCCGCACCAGCGCCTCCAGTTCCCCGTACTCTATCACAGAATCCGCTAGCTGTTCCTCCGTATAGGAGCCGGACTGGCTGGCGATCGTGTTGTCTGCGCTGTTTTCGGTTATGGTGCCATCTTCCAGCGCCGGACCATCTGCCTCGCTGTCTGAATCACTTTCTGTGCCGGAAATCAAAGGCGTTTTCGCCGCCTGCGCCGGGCTCGATACAAGAATACAAGCCGCCAGGGCAATTCCGATCGAACGACTCAATCTGCTTTTTCCGATTCGTTTCACATTATGACCGTCCAGATGAACATCCAAAGCACTTGCACCGCTTCGGTCTCTTTCTTGCCCCTTACGCATCTTTTGCTCTGTCCCAGCTTCCGCGTTCATCCATTTTCCTTTCAGATTTCGCATCATCCGCCCACCCCTTTCTACTGCGTGGACGCCAGGCCGTCCACCGCCCACTGGTAGGCGAACTGCGCCTGGAGAAGCGACATCGCTGCCGTCTCTTTTGCCACGGATGCCGATTCATAGGAATAGGTTGCGCTCTGGTATGCGTTCTGGCTGATAAGTCCGGCTGCCAGCTTGCGGTCGTTGGTCTGTTTCGTCTTTTCTTCTAATTCAAGGCTGCGTTTTGCCTGTTCATACTGTGCCTCAGACAGCTTCAGATTCTGATAAGCCGACTGGACATTCGACTTGACTGCCTCCTTCCCGCTGGTCAGAGTTGTCTGGTACTGCTCTTTAAGGGTGCTTGTCATCGCGTTGTTGACTTGACGTGCCAGAATCTTTAACTGATAATTATTTTCCTGTGCTTTCGCAATGTCCTCTTCGAGATTGATCGATGCACTCATCTGTTCCTGCGGGTCCGGTAATGCACAGATTTCTACCGATGCGCCATATTTCCATCCAAGCATCTGGCACAGGGATTCCTTTGTCGATGCAATATTGCTCTCCGCCGTCGTGATGGACGCCTGCGCCTTTAAAAGAGTCTCCTTGGCATCCAGCGCATCCGTCTGGGTCGCGCTTCCGGATGAAAGCTTTAAGTTTGCCGTCTCATAGTCTTTTTCTGCCTTGGACACCTGGTTCTGCACACTCTTTAAGTTTTCCTGGGCATTCCAGTACTGGATCATCAGGTTCTGCGCCTGCTGTACCAACGATTTCTCGGTCTGCGTATACCCCCACGCCTTAACATTCGCATCATCGACGTTATTATCGCCCTGCTCGCGCATCTGGGTCGCGGAAGCCTCGCTTCTCTGTGCTGCTGCCAGTGCGGAACCATAATTCGCATCATCTGAATCCGGGTACTCGATACTGCTCTCGATCTCATCTGCCGCGTCATAATATTCCTGCGCGATCTCATTGCTGTCTTTGCCCTGATAATCCTTGTACTCGATCCGGTTCTTCTCCACTGTGCTGTTGTACTCATGGATCCGATCAGCAATCTCGTCAAATTCGAGCTTATCATCCTGCAGCGAAGCCCATTTTTCTGTGGAATATGCAAATTGCGGGCTGGCTGCCAATACCTGGACCGGCGCACCTGCCGCCAGGAATACTCCCAGTGAGCAGGCTGCCACGCCAGAGGCAATCCGGCGGGTCAGGCACAATCTTCTATTTTGATTCATGTATGTCACTCCATTCCGATATATCTGATTTTAATTTCCGCAGCAAATATTTTATTTCTTACAATATTTTTTCAATTAACCTATATCTAATCCACATCCGGTATCTCTTCCTTCGGTTTCCGGCTCAGCAGTGCGTAATATACTGGGACCATGAAGAGCGCGACAATCACACCTACGCTCAGACCGCCGATATCTACGATCGCCAGACCCTGTGTCGTGGAACCGCTGCTTCCGATTGCCAGTGCCATCGGAATCATCGAGAGGATGGTTGTCATACTTGTCATCAGAATCGGTCGGATACGGGTCGCACCTGCCTCGATGAGCGCTGTCCGCAGATCCATCGTGGAGCGATACTGGTTGACCGTATCCACGTAGAGAATACCGTTATTTACAACAGTTCCGACCAGAATCAGGAAGCCAAGCAGGGACGTCATACTGATGCTGACGCCGGTCAGCTTCAGTAATCCGAAGGAACCAACCAAACTGAACGGGATGGTCGTCATAACCATGATGGAAAACTTCACAGACTCAAACTGTGCCGCCATGACAACGAATACCAGGAATACTGCAATCGCAATCGCGCGGTACAGGGAGCTGAACTCACTCTTCATCATACGGTCACGGCTGTTCTGCCCAATGCTGATTGTACCGCTTAAGTTCGGAGTAATTACCTCACTGTTGATTTGCTGCTGTACATTATCACCGGTGTAATCGGCAGAGATTGTGATCTCATATGCACCGTCGGTTCTGGAAATCGAAGCCGGACTGTCCTCAAATACGACATTTGCCACATCGGTCAGTGCCACCTTCTGTCCGTTTGTTCCCGTCAAAATAATATCTTTTATGTTATCAACTGTCTCGTACTCGCCCTCCGGATACTCAACCGTTACCGTAATGTCCTCGCCGTCAATTTTAAGTGTCGTCGCGTCGATACCGCTCAACATCTGGTTGATCGTCGTTCCGATACTGGAAGCCGTGAGTCCATACGCCTTTGCCATGACCGGATCAACCTTCAGGGTAATGATCGGTGCATTATTCTCAATACTGGAATGGATATTGATGACATCCGTTCTTGCTGTCATTTCCTTGACAATCTTATCACTAACTTCTTTTAATTCATCATACTGCGTGCCGTGAAGAATCACTTCATAGCCGCGCTGTCTTCCCATGAAGCTCATGGAAGTCGATGCCGATACGTCGATCGTACAGTTTGCAATGTTATCCATCTCTTTCTGCCACTGATCGGCTACATCGTCTGTTTTCATGGTACGGTCATCTTTCAGATAAGCACTGATCTCGCCGCTGCCTCCGTTGTAACGCAGCATGTACGAATCAACCTGGTCGCTCGCGGAAACAATCGCCTCCGCTTCTGCCAGCGCTTCCTCGATCTTTTCCTGTTTCAGACCCGGACGCGTCTCAATGCTGACACTGACCGTACCGGTATCATCCGATGTCATCAGCTCCGTCTGCATTCCGCTCGCCAGAATTACCGTCAGTACAAGTACCAGAACCGAAAATCCCATAACCATCGCTTTGTGGTTTAACAGACGGTCCATGATGCCGCGGTACCATTTCTGTAAACGTTCAATCGGACGTCCCATCAGGGCGCGCTTCGCCTCGCTCGGTTTGTAGAACAGATAGCACAGTGGAACCACCGTCATCGCAGAAAGCAGGGACGCCGACATACAGAACACGATCGTGAATCCCAGCGGTTTGAACATCTGTCCGGTCATACCGTTTAAGAATGCCAGCGGCAGGAATACGACACAGGTCGTGATCGTCGAACCGATGATCGAGTTGATGACAATGCCGGTTCCATGAAGCGCTGCTGAAAAATAGCCCAGCGCCCCTTTGTCTTCCTGCTCCGCCGTTGCACGGAAACAGCTCTCCAGTACAACGATCGAGTTATCGACCATCATGCCGACGCCGAGTACCAGCGCACTCATCGTGATAACGTTCAACGAAAATCCTGCCATCGTGATCGCAATCAAGGACATCAAAATCGAAGTCGGAATCGAACTTCCGACGATCAGGGACGCCTTATAATCGCCAAAGAACAGGAAAATGATGAACATGGAGATGATAACCGCCAGAACCATTGTCTCTGCTACGTCTTTTAAGGAATCAAGAATCGTGTCAGATGTATCATTTGCAACCGTGATCGTCAGATCCGAATCATCTGCCATCAATTCTTCAACTTTCTCTTTTACAGCCGAGGACACTTCCATATCTGTGCTGTCCTGCTGCTTCTGAATCGAAATGGAGATCGTCTCCTGACCGTTGTAACGGGAAATGCCGCCCCGGTCTTTCGTTGCCTCATACACATTTGCCACATCTGACAGAGAAATAATCTGTCCTGCCGACGTCTTGATTGGAATATCCTGCAGCTCATTTACCTGTTCTGTTTTTAAGGAGGTAGTAACGGAAAGCTCCAGGTTTCCGGCATCTGCCTCACCCGACGGGGATGCCACGTTCGCATCGCTGATCGCGCTCGCAACATCCTGCATGGTCAGATTGTACTGATCCATTTTTTCAGACTGTAATTCAATGCTGACGTACTTAGAAGAACCGCCTCGCGTCTCAATGTTTGCAATTGAAGAAATTCGCTCTAATTCAGGTACTATCTTCTGATCCACATAATCGTAGAGGTTTGTCTGCGTCTTATGTGCAATCGAAAGCATCATGCTGTCTCCTTGATTGGAGTTCATCGACATAACGCTCGGTTCCACATCATCCGGAAGCGCCCGCTGGATATTGTCCAGTTTCTGCTTTAAGTTGTCATATGCCTCATCCATATCGGTGCCGTAATCGTACTGAAGCATGATCATCGAACGTCCATCGCTCGATGTGGAGGAAATCGTGTCCACGCCTTCCATCGTGCCGATCGCCTCCTCGATCGGTTCGGTTACCAGCTCGCTGATATCCTCCGGTCCTGCGCCTGAATAATTTGCCATGATAATCAGCATCGGCGTCTCCATATCCGGCATCTGCTCCAGCTTTGCCGAAAAGACCGATGAAATGCCGAATACAACCAGACACAACAGAGCCATGACAGTAGTAACCGGATGTTTCAGGATATATTTCGTTACTCCCATGTCTTACATTCCTCCTGTCCTACTGTTTCTGTCCATTTTTTTATCTTTCGGAGCACCTGCACTACCCGCAGGCTGATCGTTTCCGCCATCTGCCGGAGCGCCCGCTTTCTGTCCATTTTCAGAGCCTGACGGGGCATCGGCTTTCTGGTTTCCAGCTTCATCCGCTGCTGCCGCATCTGTTTCTTCACCCTTTAAGTTAACGGTTGAACCCTCATAAAGCTGGGAACTCCATGTACTGATAACGAGATCATCTGCCGTCAGCCCCGACTTGATCTCCGCCAGCTCTGTATTATAAAGCCCCACTTCGACTTCCACTTTATGTACCGTTCCGTCCTGGTAAACATAGACATTTCCAACGCCGTTATCATAGTAGATCGCATCTACCGGCACGGTCATGACATTCTCTGCACGCTCAGAAGTTACTGTTACCTTAACAGTACTTCCCGTTGAAAGGCTGTTCGCCTCCGGCAGCTCTGCCTTTATCTTAAACAGACCATTGCTCTCGTCCGCCATGCTGCTGACATCGGTAATCACACCATCATAAGTCGTTCCATCTTTTACAATCGTCATCGCGTCGCCCTGGTTTAAGTTGCTCATAACACGCTCGGATACGTAGAACGATACCCTTTTATCTCCCTCACCGGAGATAACGCAGAGCTGCGCCTGCTGGTTGACATGATCATATACATCAATATCCATCGTCTCAATCTTGCCGGAGATCGGTGCGGTCACGGAACTGTATTCCACCTGACGATCGTAGTTTAATTTTGCCGATTCATAATTTAACTGTGCTGTCTTCGCCTGGTTCTGATACTGCTCCCATTCCTGATCAGAAATATCTCCTCCCTGATAAAGAAGCTGCATACGGCTTAAATTGCTCTGTGCCTCGGTCAGGTTAACAGAGGCGGAGTCCATCGCATTTTTCGCCGTCTCAACCTGTTCGGTATTGATCGTACAGAGAAGCTGACCCGCTGTCACCATATCACCGACGCTGACGTTGACACCCGTCACATCGCCGGATGCCTTCGCATAGACATAGACAACGTCCGATGCCTCGACAGTACCGGATGTGCTGGTTGTCCGCTCGATCGTTCCGCTCTTTGGATTCTCAGCCGCAACCGTCGCCACATTGTCCATCTGCGTGTCCTGCATACCACCCGGACCGCCCGGACCTCCGCCTGAACCTCCTTTGCTGCCACCCTTGAAACGCATAAAAAGCGCCGCAAGTACGAGCACCACCACCACCGCGATGATGGCTGTTTTCTTTTTATTCTGCTTTGCCGCTTCCATCAGAGAAGATAGTTTACTCATTTCGCATATTCCTTTCTGGTTTTTCCTAATTATCCCTAGTATAACATCCCATTTTTAAACGAGTTTCAACTACATATAAACTGAATGTAAACGAACCGTGAAAAAAATGTGTTGCACCGTTCACAATCAGTTTAAACTTATGTGGTATACTATGAGTACTTATGATATTACATCTTTTTAATTGAATTATAGGGAGGTTTTACGGATATGTTTCACATTCTCGTGGTAGAAGATGATGCGAAACTGCGTTCCCTGTTCTGCACGGTACTCACCAACAATGGTTATCTGGCGCTTCCGGCAGAAAGCGGCGAAAAAGCATTATCTCTTTTAGATTCTGAATATGTAGATCTCATTATTTCGGATATTATGATGTCCGGAATGGACGGATATGAACTGATTGATCACCTGCGGACGAGTGGATTTACGATGCCGATCCTGATTATCACCGCCAAAGAGCGCTTCGAAGACAAGCAGCGCGGCTTTCAGGCAGGCACGGATGACTACATGGTGAAGCCAATCGATGTCAATGAGATGGTTCTGCGGGTTGGCGCCCTGCTCAAACGCGCCAAGATCGCGACGGAGCATCGGATTGTCTGCCAAAATACAATTCTCGACTACGATGCACTGACGGTCACGGTCAACGGGCAGGAGACACTTCTGCCGCAGAAAGAATTTTACCTTCTATATAAATTACTTTCTTATCCAAATAAGATTTTCACGAGGCAGCAGCTCATGGACGAAATCTGGGGGCTTGACTCGACAACCGACGAACGGACGGTCGATGTGCATGTCAACCGGCTGCGCGAACGGTTTAAAAACTGCGACGATTTTATCATCATGACCGTGCGGGGTCTCGGCTATAAGGCGGTGAAAACAGAAGCATGATCAGCAAGAACTTTACCAAATATTTCCAGATTCCACTCTACTGGCTGATCCTCCTGGTCTTTTTCTTCCTGGTGTCCTCGTTGATACCGATGCTGACCGGATATTTTGTCTCTCTGCTCACAAGCGGAACAGATAAACACGAAGTTTTTCGGATTTTTGGTCCGAATTTTCCGCGTCTGATGTCATTTTTGAGCAGCCTTGCGTTCAGTATCGCGCTGTCGCTGTTCCTCTGGTCGAAAATCCTCTGCCCGATCGGTTCCATAAGCCTTGCCGCTAAGCAGGTAGCAGACGGAGACTTTTCTGTTCATGTGCCAAATTCGAAGTCTTTGCAGGCGATCTGTGAACTAACCGACAATTTTAACCGTATGGTGCAGGAGTTAAACAGCATCGAATCGCTGCGAAACGACTTCGTGACCACGGTTTCCCATGAGTTCAAGACACCGCTCGCCGCCATCGAGGGCTATGCGACATTGCTGCAGGATCCATCTCTCTCAGAGGCGGACCGGAATGAATACACGCGCATCATCATCGACAGCACGCGCCAGCTTACCACGATGACCGGCAACATTCTTCTGCTTTCCCGCCTGGAAAAGCAGGAGATCGTGACCGGACGCACGATGTTCAGCCTCGACGAACAAATCCGGCAGGCGATTCTTCTGCTGGAACCGCTCTGGGAGAAAAAGCATCTGAATCTCGACATTGATTTGACGGCGTGCAAATTTTACGGCAACTGTGAGATGCTGCCGCAGGTCTGGATCAATCTCCTGCAAAATGCCATCAAATTCACCCCGGCTGGCGGTATGCTTTCTGCCAAACTCGTTATCACAGGAGATAAGGTGCGTGTCTCCATCCGCGATACCGGCGTCGGCATGGATGACGCCACGATGAAACGGATCTTTGAAAAATTTTACAGCAGGAGCTCTGATCCCAATGAAAAGGGCAACGGGCTGGGACTTTCCATCACGAAACGGATCATCGACCTGATGCACGGTACCATCGAGGTATCCAGCCAGGTGGACGAGGGTAGCTGCTTTACAGTGATTCTTCCGCTTGAAAAAGCATAGAATCTCATCGGCAAAACATATTGTACCCGACAATCATCAGAGAAATGGCGATGCTGACCCATAGAAAATTCTTTGGGAAAATGAGCACCAGGGTCATGCCAAATCCCATTGAAAAAAGGACTAAACCAAATAAACGCTTCATAGAATGATACCTCTCTGAAATGTCTGTTTTCAAAAGAAGTTAAATAGCAGGCGATCATTGCCAGAGACATCTGACATTCGATCGTGTGCTATGATCATTCTATGAAGCGTTTTGATTTTAATTTCTTTATTTCTTCTCTTCCATCTCGCCCGCCATTTTCTCAGCTGTCTGCATCGTCTCCGCATCGATCGGTCCGGTGCTTCCGCCGACAAATTTATTGACGAGATCCGGTGCCATGTCAAGAACCTTAGTCAATGCATCCTGATGCTTGATATTGACCACCTTCGTCATGCCATTCTGAATGACCAGCACCGCGCTCGGCGTCATCTTGGCGCTCATGCCGCCCGCATTCTTCTCTTTCGCCGACTGACCAAACGCGCCCGCCGCCATGCCGCAGGTTACATCCACGAGTGGAAGTATAATCGCATCGCCAACTGTCACCGGCTCTCCCACGACTGTCTTCGTCGTGACGAACTCATCCATACCCTGAAATAATGCACCGATTGTCGATGCAAACTGATTGTCTGCCATATTATCTTCCTCCTCGGTTTCTATATTTATAAACCTGTGTCCGTACATTCTTATCCATCCAGATCCGAAGCGCCATCAATGCCAGCACGCCAATCTGGACTCTGCCCCGGAACGAAAGCTCCCCGTCCAGCGCATTTGCATCCATGACCGGAGTCAAATCAATCTTCTTTCCGTAAACTGGATACAAAAAAGCCGCCACACTCAAAATTTGTCCCATCAAATAAGGATCCTCCACGCCAAACGTAACCTGCCCGGACAGCTTTCTGGGAAATATATGCCGCAGAACTCGCATGAGCTGGCGTTTGATCAGGCGAAATGACTTCTGATTTTCTTCATTTTCTATAAATGCAAGGACGGATTGGCGTTTGTGCTCCAGGTTGTTGATTCGGGTAAGCAGCTTTGAGAGGGATTGCCGCAGGGCGCTCCATTTTTGTTTGAACCAGCTAATGATTCTATGAAGGAACGATTCACGCTTTTCCTGGCTGGGATTTGATTTTAATTCATTCTTTGCCCGATGCGTTTCTCCTTCTGCCTCGGACACTCCCGCCTCCTTCACATCTGGAAATGCATCTGCATTCTTCACAGCTTGAGACATTTCCGCCTCCCTCTGCGCACTCCGTCTCTTCACCGCCTCCTCCAGCAGCCTGGCAGTTTCCTCCGCTTTCTCGATCGCGGCGTCTGTCTTCTCCGATGCTGCTTCCGCCCGCAAAATCAGTTCACCGGTGTCTAAATCATCATCCCCTGTTTTCTCCTGCGCATTTACAAATTCCAGCTCATCCGAATCCGCTGCCTGCATGCCTTCCCGCACACGCCCAGATTCCGTATCTTTCTCTTCACTCTCACTCCCGAAAATCCGGAATCCAAACAACTTAACCGCATATCGAAGCCCATTTTCATAAGCAATCCGCAGCGACACCGCATGAAGCAGCCAATGGATATGCAGGTGCACGCCAAAATCCTTGATACTGTGGTAGCTTCCGTTCCCCCGGTATCGAATCGGGACAAATAAAACCGCCAGCAGGCACAGAAACAACAATCCCAGAATGACAAGAAGCAGGATTCCGAGTATTTTCAAGATTATGAACAAAATATGCAGCAATCCATCCCCTCCCACTTCTTATTCTTTCATTGACAAATTCATGTATCAGCTCTGTATCATATGATGTTGAGGTCAGAAGACATTTTCAGTCCAAAAAAACTTTATCAAAGGCTGCAAAATACTTACCTCTTTTTCCTCAGCCTGTCTTCCTTCTCTCTCAGATACGTCTTCACATCAAATCCACCCGTCTCGCGGTACGTCTCATCCACAATCCGCCCCACCGTCTCCACGGCATCCTGGTAGCTCGCGCCGACCCCTACGATCAGCAGATCCGCCTGCTCCCGGTAATAATTCTGCCGGAGCACATAGGCAGGCAGGATATCAAGCAGGTTGTGTCCGCCTGAGGCAGGCGTGATCACGTGAACGCCCGGCTGTACCTTTCCGAGGCGGAGTTTCTGTAGAATCGAAAAACGATGCTTTTTAGCAGTTTCTCCCAGATACAGATATTTATACCAAATCATCGTCCCCGCCTCCTAAAAAAGGAGAGCCCGATCCATGGCGCTCTAAAAACAGCACATTTCCGGCTATTTCTCCCCGCCTGTCAGCTCTCCCTCCTTTACATGATCAATCTTTTTTATAATTCTTAATAATCGACCGTCTCAGCAGATCCAGCGCCTGAATCACCGTCTGCTCACGCACCTTCTCGCGATTTCCGCGGAAATGGTATTCCTCTACTTTGACTTTATCCTTCATATAACATGCGATATAGACGAGTCCCACCGGTTTCTCCTCGGTTCCGCCGTCCGGTCCGGCGATGCCGGTCACAGCGATACAGGCATCCGCATCCGTCGTAAATACACCGCCTGCAGCCATCTCACGCGCCGTCTGTTCGCTGACCGCGCCGTATTTTTTCAGGGTCGCCTTACTGACGCCCAGGATCTTTTTCTTTGCCTTATTGGAATACGTCACGTATCCCTCGTTAAAGACCTCTGAAGCCCCCGGCACGTTGACGATGCGTCCGGCGATCAGACCGCCTGTGCAGGACTCTGCGGTTGTCACAGTCAGGTCGTATTTCTTTAAGAGGCGGACAACGACATCCTCCAGATTCTCATGCTCATCCGTCGTGTAAACCGCATTACCGAACCTTTTCTTGATCTCTTTGATAACCGGTTTTAACAGCTGTTTTGCCGCGTCTTCGCTCTCGGCTCTCGCGGTCACGCGCAGATGTACTTCTTTCGTCTTTGCATAGGTCGCAATCGTCGGGTTCGTCTGCTGGTCGATGAGGTCGAGAAGCATCTCCTCCACCTTGCTCTCCCCGTATCCGCAGATTTTGAGCATCTGGGAATAGATCACACAGTCAGATCGTTTCTGAATATAAGCACAAACCTGATCTTCCACCATCGGATACAGTTCGTTCGGCGGTCCCGGAAGAAGAATCGCGGTCTTACCTTTTTTCTCCAGGGCAAGTCCCGGAGCTGTGCCGTTTGTGTTGGAAAATACCACCGCGCCCTCCGGCACCAGCGCCTGACGCCAGTTGCTATCCGGAATATCGGTGCGCTTGCGCTGCCGGTACCAGTCCTCCAGATGTGCCCGCACCTCCGGATCCTCAACTAACGGCATTCCCATCAGCTCCGCGCAGACATCCTTCGTGATATCATCCTCCGTCGGTCCCAGACCGCCGCCGATGATAACGAGATCGGCTCTTGAGAGCGCCGTCCGGAAGACTTCTGTCATGCGCTCCCGGTTGTCCCCTACCGTCGTCTGATAATAGACGTTAAGCCCCAGCTTTGCACACGTTTCCGATAAATACTGCGCATTGGTATTGACGATATTGCCAAGCAGCAGCTCTGTTCCTACCGAGATCAGTTCGACTATCATATCAGATACTCCCTTCTGTCAGCATTTTATGATTCTTGTAAATATAATCAACAAGTGACACAATCGTCAGCACCAGCGCGATCCAGACACAGATCGTCGTGACAAACGCAAGCGCCGGAATATCCAGAATCAACAACACCACCGATACCATCTGAAACGTCGTCTTAAATTTGCCCCAATAGCTGGCGGCGATGACAACTCCGTTGTCCGAGGCGATCAGACGGAATCCGCTGATGATAAACTCCCGGCTGATGATGATGATAACCATCCAGGCTGGAAGCGCATTCAGCTCAATCAGGCAGATGAGCGCCGAGCACACTAGAAGCTTGTCCGCGAGCGGATCCATAAATTTTCCAAAGTTCGTAACCAGATTGTACTTTCTGGCAATCTTTCCATCCAGAAGATCGGTCAGGCTGGCTATGATAAACAGTGCCAGTGCAATCATACGGAAGGTATGGTTTTCACCATTCTGCCAGAGAAGGAAAAACACAAAAAACGGAATCATGATGACGCGAAGCGTCGTAAGCTTATTCGGTAAATTCATCAGCCAACTCTCCTATCAAATCATATTCGAGTGCTCCCGTTACGCGGACACGGCAGAAATCGCCGGACATCAGCGGAACATCCGCATTGACAAAAATCAAACCATCTACGTTCGGCGCGTCTTTATAGGTACGTCCCACGAAAGCATTCTCGTCTGCCACTTTTCCCTCGATCATAACCTCAAGCACACGGCCTTTCATATCCTCGGCTTTCTCAAAGGCAATCTCCTGCTGCAGCTCCATGATCTCGTCGCGGCGGTCTTCCTTGACCTCCTGCGGTACCTGATCCGGATATCCGGCTGCCGGTGTGTCCTCTTCTGCAGAGTATGCAAACACGCCCAGGCGGTCAAATTCCATCTCATCGACGAACCGCATCAGTTCCTCATGATCCTCCTGTGTCTCACCCGGGAAACCGGAAATTAAGGTCGTGCGGAGTGCAATATCTGGGATCTCTTCCCGCAGATGCGCGATCCGCTCCCGAAGCTCCGCCTGATTCGTGCGGCGTCCCATCCGCTTGAGAACAGCATCGCTCGCGTGCTGGATCGGAATATCCAGGTAATGACAGACTTTTTCCTCCGTCTTGATCGCCTGAATCAACTCCTCGGTGATCTCCTCCGGATAACAGTACTGGATACGGATCCATTCGATTCCATCGATCTGTGCCAGTTCATGTAAAAGTTTCGGCAGGGTCTTCTCTCCATACAAATCCACGCCGTAAAGCGTCGTCTCCTGTGCGACAAGAATCAGTTCCTTCACACCCTGATCCGCAAGCTCCTTTGCCTCTGCGAGAAGCTGCTCCATCGGCACACTGCGGTACGGTCCACGCAGGGACGGGATAATACAATAGGTACACCGTTTGTTACAGCCCTCGGAAATCTTTAAAAAAGCATAATGTCCGCCGGTCGTCACCAGACGTTTGCTCCGCATCTTCGTCTCGGGAAGTTCGGACAAATCGTGGAAATCAGATACCCGCTCGCCCTTCAGCACCTCCGCCAGCACCTTGCTGACCTCATCATAGCTGGTCGTACCGAGAATACCGTCCACCTCCGGCACCTCCTGCAGGATCTCTTCCTTGTAACGCTGTGCCATACAGCCGCTGACTAAGAGCGCCTTGCAGGTTCCGCTCTTTTTGTACTCTGCCATCTCTAAGATAGTGTTGACACTCTCCTCCTTGGCATCGTTGATAAAGCAGCAGGTATTGACCAGAATGACATCTGCCTCCTGCTCGTCATCAGTAAACGTGTACCCGTCCTGGCTCAGCGAACCCAGCATACGCTCTGCATCAACCAGGTTTTTATCGCAGCCAAGGGATATACAAAGTAATTTCATTCAATTCTCTCCTAATACCATATTTAAAAAATTTCTGTAACCATAATCGATTTGAACCGTCACAAAAATTCTGTATCGTAACTGTTCAGTACCTTCACAGTCACGCGCAAAAATCCATTAAAAATTGCCTACGGCAATGGGATTTTTGCCTGCTGGCTCATGTTTTCGTACGGTCAGCGCAGTAAATGCGCAGACCTACTGAACAGTTACTCTATATCTAAGAAAAGACCATCTCCATGTACATAATGAACACGGGACGGTCTTCTGTCACCTTTTAGACCTCTTCCTCCGGGGAATCGTTCTCTGCTACAATTTTAACCTTAGAATGGTACAGCTCGTCGATCGCGATCGAAAGCGGTTTTCTTCCATTCTCAATGACCAGTGCCTCATCACCGGCGATCAGCTGTCTTGCACGCTTTGCAGTCGCAATTACGATGGAGTAACGGCTCTGAATCAGCGGTTCTTTCCCCGGCTCAGCCTCTTTGTTTACAACATTAATTAAGTCAAGATATGACGGACGCAGCATCATAATACATCTTTCTCCTTTCAGAATTGCTTCATCTCTTCTTTTATTTTTTCAATCAAAGTCTTGTGATTTTCTGTTCTGGCATGCATCGCCTGAATCAGTGCGTGCATTTTTTCTACACAGCGGTCTACCTCATCATTCACCAGAATGAAATCGTAGTCATCCATCTGCTTGGACTCCTCCGCTGCTCTCGAAAGCCGTGCGGCAATCTTCTCAGGTGTCTCGGTTCCACGACCTGCCAGCCGGTTTCTAAGCTCCCCGGCACTCGGCGGCGTGACAAAAATGAGAACTGCCTCCGGGAATTTCTTCTTGATTTTCAGGGCACCCTGAATCTCAATCTCCAAAAGGACATCCTTGCCCGCTTTCAGGTTGGAAAACACATACTCCTTCGGTGTGCCGTAATAGTTTCCGACATACTGGGCGTATTCGACCAGCTCATCGTGTTCGATCATCTGTTCGAACTCTTCCCGGGTCTTAAAGAAATACTCTCTTCCATCAACCTCGCCCTCGCGCGGTGCGCGGGTGGTCGCGGAGATGGAAAGGGCATAATTGTCATACCGCTCCAGCAATGCACGCATCAATGTTCCCTTGCCTGCCCCTGAAAATCCGGATATAACTGCCAGTACTCCCTGATTATCCATATATTTCGCCTGCTTTCTAAATTCTATCTATTATTACAATATTTCATATTCTCCGTATTTTCACCGCCAACGGCAGCTTTCCGTGAATACCTCTTCCAGCATGATCGGCTATTCAATATTCTGAATCTGCTCTCTGACTTTTTCGATCTCTGTCTTGAGTGCAATCGCACAATCGGAAACCTCCAGATCGTTTGCCTTGGAAAGGATCGTATTCGCCTCGCGGTTCATCTCCTGTGCAATGAAATCCAGCTTACGTCCGACGCTTCCGCCCGCCGTCAGCTCCTTGCGGGTCGCCTCGATATGGCTTCTCAGGCGGACCGTCTCCTCATCGGTGCAGATCTTATCTGCAAAAATCACAACCTCTGCCGCAATCCGGCCTTCATCGACGCTGCTTCCTTCCAGAAGCTCTTTCACCTTATCTTCCAGTTTCGCCCGGTATTCTTCCACGATCTTCGGGGAACGTTCTTCAATCTGATCGACCAGCGTTACCATATAGTCCAGCTTGCCAAGCAGATCCTGCTTCAGATTCTCACCCTCGCGTGTGCGTGTCTCGACAAATTTCTCTGCCGCCTCGCCGATCGCCTTTTCGAGAATCTGCCACATATGCTCCTCGTCCTCCGGCGCCTGCTCCATCGTAAAGACCTCCGGACACCGTGCAAGACGCATCACCGTCGCGTCATTCGGAATCCCAAGCTCGTCCGCCATCTGACGGAAATAATCCATATACTCGCCGGCCAGGGAACGATTGTACTTTAAGGACATCTTCTCATCCGTATAATCTTCATAGGAAATAAAGACATCTACCTTTCCCCGCTGAATGTATTTCTTGAGCTGCGCGCGAATCGCCGCCTCAAAGTAATTAAATTTCTTCGGCATCTTAATGCTGAGATCCAGGTAACGGTGGTTTACCGCCTTCATCTCCACAGAAATCTTATATTCATCCGTTGCCATCTCGCATCGGCCAAATCCAGTCATACTTTTAAGCATAGTGACGCCTCTCTCTTTCATCCATAGATAATGGTATTATAATGCAAATCGCCGCAAGCGTCAACCGAATTTAAAAGTGATTGTTTTTCGTGTCTTCTTTCATTATAATAGTAGATACTACACAAATAAAGGAGCACCAAAACCATGGCATTTGACGGAATTGTAATCGCAAACCTGGTTAAGGAGTTTAGTAACGCGCTTACCGGCGGCAAGATCGCAAAGATCACGCAGACCGAGCGCGATGAACTTCTTTTTACCATAAAGAACTTCCGGGAGACGAAACGGCTTCTTCTCTCGGTCAACGCAAGTCTTCCGCTGGCATATCTGACGGATACCAACAAGCAGGGACCGATGACTGCCCCGAATTTCTGCATGCTGCTTCGCAAGCACATCGGAAGCGGACGCATCGTGTCGGTCAGCCAGCCGGGTCTGGAACGCTGTATTCATTTTGAGATCGAACATCTGGACGAGATGGGTGACCTCTGCCGCAAGCTGCTTATCGTCGAACTGATGGGAAAATACAGCAATATCATTTTCTGCAGCCCTGACGGCACGATCCTCGACAGTATCAAACATATCTCCGTGCAGGTCAGCTCCGTGCGCGAGGTTCTGCCGGGACGGCAATATTTCCTCCCGCAGACGGTCGCGAAGCAGGATCCGCTGACTGCATCTGCCGATGATTTCGCCGCCATTCTGGCACAGTCACCGGCACCGGCAGGAAAGGCCATTTACACGAATTTCACCGGTATCAGCCCGGTCATGGCAGAAGAATTCTGCTATGAGGCATCGATCGATGCCGACCACCCCGCATCGGAACTGAATGAGCTGGAGCGCACGCACCTCGGGCACACGCTGGAACTGGCAATGGAATCCATCAAAAATGGACAGTTCTCGCCCTGCATCGTATACCGTGAAGATGAGCCAATGGAATTTGCCGCTCTCCCATTGACCTCGTTCCCACCGGAATATCAGGTCGAACACTTTGATTCGATCAGTAAAGTGCTGGAGACCTACTATGCGTCCAAGAACGTCATCACACGAATCCGCCAGAAATCCTCGGATCTGCGCCGGATCGTCCAGACTGCCCTGGAGCGCAATTATAAAAAATACGATTTGCAGCAGAAACAGTTAAAGGATACCGAAAAACGGGATAAATACAAGCTCTACGGCGAGCTGTTAAACACCTACGGTTATGAGCTGACCGGCGGCGAAAAAGAACTTGTCTGCACGAACTACTACACAGGAAAAGAGGTCAAGATCCCGCTTGACCCGCAGCTGACCGCCCGCGAAAATTCGCAGAAGTATTTTGACAAATATGGAAAACTCAAACGTACTTTCGAGGCTCAGAGCCAGCTCATTGAGGAGACGAAGCAGGAGATCGAGCACCTCGAATCCATCAGTACCTCCCTCGATATTGCCTTAAAGGAGGAAGATCTGACCCAGATCAAGCAGGAGCTGACGGAATATGGCTTCATCAAAAAGCACGGTCCGGCTGGAAAGAAAGTGAAAATCACAAGCCGCCCATTCCACTACCTTTCCTCCGACGGATTCCATATCTACGTCGGCAAAAACAACTACCAGAATGAGGAGCTGACCTTCAAGATCGCGACTGGAAATGACTGGTGGTTCCACGCAAAAGGAATTCCGGGTTCCCATGTCATTGTGAAATCCGAAGGAAAAGAGCTTCCGGACCGCACCTTCGAGGAAGCTGCCGGGCTGGCTGCCTACTATTCCAAGGGACGGGAAAATGAAAAAGTTGAGATCGATTATGTACAGAAAAAGCAGGTCAAAAAAGTAGCGGGCGCTGCTCCGGGATTTGTGATTTATCATACGAATTATTCGATGATGGCGACGCCGTCGAATCAGCTGGAAGAACTGCCATCATAATGCCGCCTGAAAAAAGACACTGTCTATATTTCTGCAATTCACAATGAGTCCAGTAAAAAACGCCACAGGCACACAACCCATGGCGTTTTTTTACTGGACTCAAATGAACTTAGCGAATCTCGCTCTTACCACCCATATACGGACGCAGAACCTCCGGAATGCGGACAGAACCGTCTGCCTGCAGGTTGTTCTCTAAGAATGCGATCAGCATACGCGGCGGAGCTACTACAGTGTTGTTCAAGGTGTGTGCAAAGTATTTGCCGTCTTTGCCGTTGACACGGATCTTCAGACGTCTTGCCTGTGCATCACCTAAGTTGGAGCAGCTTCCAACCTCGAAATATTTCTTCTGACGCGGAGACCATGCCTCTACATCAACGGATTTTACTTTCAGATCAGCCAGGTCTCCGGAGCAGCACTCCAGAGTACGAACCGGAATATCCATGGAACGGAACAGGTCCACGGTGTTCTTCCACAGTTTGTCATACCACATCTTGCTGTCTTCCGGTTTGCAGACTACGATCATTTCCTGTTTCTCAAACTGGTGGATGCGGTATACGCCTCTCTCCTCGATGCCGTGAGCGCCCTTCTCTTTACGGAAACACGGAGAATAGCTGGTCAGTGTCTTCGGAAGCTCTTCCTCCGGAACTACGGTATCAATGAATTTACCGATCATAGAGTGCTCGCTGGTACCGATCAGGTAAAGATCCTCGCCCTCGATCTTGTACATCATCGCATCCATCTCATCGAAACTCATAACGCCGGTTACAACATTGCTGCGGATCATGAACGGCGGGATACAGTAGGTAAATCCACGGTCAATCATGAAATCTCTTGCATATGCGATAACAGCAGAATGAAGTCTTGCGATATCGCCCATCAGGTAATAGAAACCATTTCCAGCTACCTTTCTGGCACTGTCCAGATCGATGCCGTTAAATTTCTCCATAATCTCGGTGTGGTACGGGATCTCGAAATCCGGTACAACCGGCTCGCCGAAGCGCTCGATCTCTACGTTCTCGCTGTCGTCTTTACCGATCGGAACACTCGGATCAATAATGTTCGGGATGGTCATCATAATCTTTAAGATGCGCTCGCCAAGATCCTTCTCCTGCTCTTCCAGCTCAGACAGGCGGGCAGACTGCTCTGCTACCTGTTTCTTCAGTTCTTCTGCTTCCTCTTTCTTTCCCTGACCCATCAGAGCGCCGATCTGTTTTGCAATCTTGTTCTTGTTCGCACGCAGATCATCTGCTTCCTTCTTCGCTGCACGGTTCTTGGCATCCAGCTCAATTACCTCATCTACCAGCGGAATTTTCTTGTCCTGGAACTTATTTTTAATATTCTGCTTTACAATGTCAGGATTTTCTCTGACGAATTTAAGATCTAACATATCTTCCTCCTACTGTTATGCAATTAACTGCACGAAAACTAGTTATAATTATACTACAACTTTGTACGAATGAAAAGCCCTGTTTCAAGAGTTCCTCTGTTCTTCAAATCATTTTGTTATTGTTCACGCATACGTGCCCAGTAACATCATTTTTGCATTTTGAAACAAAACAGGATAGACTGCCCATTATATTTAACTCAACTTCGTCAAATACGACAGACACGCCTCCAGGCACAGTCCGTCCTGCTCCGGGGCACCAAGTTCTTCTGTCTTTTCCACACATTTTTTTGTAAAAGCTGCCGCCCGTCTGACGGCTTCCTCCATCGGCACACCTCGCACCATGCTGGCACCGATGACTGCTGCAAAGACATCCCCGGTTCCGTGGTAATTGCCCGCCACAAATTTAGTTGCATGAAAGACCGGCTCCTTGCCGCGCTCATGGATCACGTTGAGGATCTGTTTACCCTTGACCACGCCTGTCAAAATGACTGACCGCGCGCCCAAAAGGTGAAGCTTCCAGGTCAGATCTGAGAGCTTGCGCTTACTCCATCCATTTTCCTGATACAGCGTGTCCGTCAGGGCACAGGCTTCGGTCAGATTTGGTGTGACAACGTCCGCATACTGCATCAGCTCCCGCATCGCCTCGATCAGATCCTCGTCACAGACGCTGTAGAGATGTCCGTGGTCACCCATCGTCGGATCTACCAAAACCTGCGTATTTTCCCGTTTGAAATCCCGGATAAAATCTGCCACAATCGACACCTGTCTGGCAGAACCTAAGAATCCAGTCATGATTCCGTCCATCTCAAATCCCATCTTCCGCCACGGCTCCAGGTATGCCTCCATCCGATCGGTATAATCATCCATATAGCATTCCGGATATCCCGCGTGATTGGACAGCACCGCCGTCACCACCGGACAGCACTGTACTTTGAGGGCGCTGATAACCGGCATTGCCGCCGTCAGCGAACAGCGCCCGTAGCCTGACAGGTCATTTAAAACCGCTATTTTCTTCTGAATTCCTTCCATGTATAATTTTTCCTCATTTTCTTAGATTTTAAGCAACTTTATAATCTAACATATTCTCGCGGCAGATACGACTGCCTGCGGCATGATTCTGGTTTCTACAAGCGTGTATCTATGCATTTGTGTTTCATAATCCGCACACTCCAATGACGCAACAAGGAGACTGCGCCCGGACAGATGTTTTTCCCATTCTGCCCAACCACAGTCTCCTGTATGTATTTCATTTTAATTCTTCTCGACTGAGATAAATTGCCTTATGCTCTCGCTTCTACAGACAATGCATCCAGAAAACCTGCCTTGCGGAGTGCCGGACGAACTGCCATATATATAACAACAGACGCAATCGTAGATGTCACCGCATTGATCGAAGTCGCTGCGATATTCCATGCAAGTGTGAGCTCTGCCGCCGGTTTACCAATGATCCAGAGTTTATAATAATATCCGATCAGCGGATCTGCAATGACGTTGAATAAAAGACCTGCCACCGCTGCTGCAATCGTAAAACCAAGGATGTGGTTCTTATCGGTGCTCCGGTCAATCTTGCCCAGACGATGTGCTACGAATCCGGCGATCAGTCCGATGCAGAGTTTGCAGATAAATGTCTTCGGTGCATATACAATATAAACCGGATCGAGAAGGTCACCTATCGTCATGCCGATAGCACCTCCCAAACCGCCGTAAAAGCCGCCGACTAAGAGTGCCCCGATGACACAGACTGCATTTCCCAGATGAATGGAAGTTGCATCGCCGCCCGGAAGTGTGATCTTCACCTGTCCGTATGTAAATACGACATAGGAGAGAGCTGCCAGCAGACCGACCATCGCGATCTTGTAAGCCTGATTTGATTTGTTTGCCATGATGTTTCATCCTCCCTTGTTATTGGACTCATCATAGCACAATCTTGTCCCCTGAAAAACATACAGTTTTTATCATTTTAAGCAGGTCAGTTATAACTTGCCACTTTTTTATACGGATTAATCATGTGCCTCCACGCACAAAAGGGCGCCTTTCTCCAGCTCCAGAATGCCCTCTTCCCGTTTGAGTTCATTGCTGATGCAGAGACTCGTCCCCAGCCCGATCGTCCGCCGCTGGAGCGGGTATTTAAATCCCCGCAGCGTCAGTCCCTCGACAGTCTCGGTCATCGGCAGGAACGAAATGTATTTTCCATACACCTCTTCCCGGTGAAATACCTTATGCCCGCCCAGAAGATACAGGCGGTTGCGGGCATCATAAATATTCACTTCCATTCCCTGGCAGAAAAACTGATACATCAGCTGGATATTGCCGATGGCGTGATCCATACGGCCGCCCAGCGCCCCCAGGATATCAACTGCCTCACAGCCCTGGCGCGCCGCCGTCAAAAGCGCCAGCTCCGTATCCGTCTCATCCTTCTCCGGTTTATGGATCTCAAATTCGATGCCCGGCTGGTTCTGATATTCTTCCAGAACCTTTTTATCCACCGTGTCCAGATCGCCGACCACCGCATTCGGAGAAATATGCAGCGGGCGCAGAACCTCCAGCCCCGCATCTGCCGCAATTACATAGTCATACGAGCGCTGTGAGAGAAAATCTTTCGCAAACGCAATATCAATCGTTCCGCCTGTCACAATCAAACAACGCTTCATCTTCATCATCCCTGTTCAAATTCCTGAAAAATATTTAAAAATGTTTTTACATTCCCAGCCGGGTTTCCCTTAAATACGGCGCTTCCCGCCACGATCACATCGGCTCCTGCCTCTAATACCGTCCGCACATTGTCCGGCGTGATTCCGCCGTCCACCTCAATGCGGGTGGAAAGTCCCCTCTCGCTGCACATTGCGCGCAGCTTCTTGATTTTTTCTACCGTATATGGAATAAATTTCTGACCGCCAAATCCTGGGTTGACCGTCATCAGAAGAACCATGTCCACCTCCGGCAAAATAACATCCAGTGTCTCGACCGGGGTCGCCGGATTTAACGCTACACCTGTTTGCAGCCCCGCCTCACGGATCTGCGCGATCGTGCGGTCCAGATGAAGACAGGCTTCCTGATGCACACAGATCAGATCCGCCCCCGCTTTTTTGATATCCTCTACATAACGTCCCGGTTCTTCCACCATCATGTGTACGTCAAACACACGATCCGTCACCGGGCGCAGGCTCTTAATCACCGGCATTCCAAAGGAGATACTCGGCACAAACGCGCCATCCATCACATCCAGATGGATGTACTGTGCGCCTGCCTTGTCCACCTCAGCGACCTGCTCTCCCAGCTTCGTAAAATCTGCCCCCAGAATCGAAGGTGATAATATAATCATGGTTCTTTCCTCCCAATTTCTTGTAATGTACTCTCGGAATCTTTCTGTGCTTGATTTTGTGAGATGTTTTTTTGTCAGTTGTGCCCAAATTTCTGAGGCGTACGCGGTGCGTACGTTGATGAAATTCGGGTGCGGCTGGCGGAAAATCAGCCACAAAAGCAAGTACAAAAAGACTCCGAGAGTACATTTGTATAATATCCTCAACGGCTGCTTCTGCCGTATTTCTTTTTCTCTTTTAATTCCTGATACATCAAACGGTAATTGTCATACCGGCTCTGCCCGATCTTATGCTCCTGCACCGCCGTCTTGACGCCGCATTCGCGCTCGCCAATGTGGACACAGCCTAAGAAACGGCATTCATCCTCATATGCCTCAAATTCCGGGAAAAAGTCCTTGAGCGCCTCCGGCTCCAGATCCTCGATATAGAGAGAACTGAATCCCGGCGTATCCATCATATAGGTGCCCTCTTCCACGAAAAACAGTTCTGAATGGCGCGTCGTATGTTTGCCCCGGCGGATCTTCTCACTGATACCGCCCGTCTCCATCTGTGCCTCCGGCTGGATAAAGTTCGTGATCGACGATTTCCCGACACCCGAAGGTCCTGCCAAGACCGTTGTTTTCCCAATGATCAACCGATGAAACTCCTCCAGCCCTGATTTTTCGTAGGTGCTGATAAAATGCACCGGATAGCCCGCCGGTTCATAGATTGCACGCAGCTTCTCCTGCTCGGCTGCATCGACCAGATCGATCTTGTTGAAACAGATGCTGACCGGAACTTCCTGCCGTTCCATCATGACGAGGAAGCGATCGAGAAGGTTTAAATTTGGCATCGGATCGGTGATGGCAAAAACCACCACCGCCTGATCAACATTTGAAACCGCCGGGCGGATCAGACGGTTTTTACGAGGAAGGATCTCATCGAGATTGCCTGTCGCCTTCTCCTCATCGAGAACACTGATCTCCACGTCATCGCCTACCAGCGGCTTGATGCCGCGATTTCGGAAAATTCCCTTTGCACGGCATTCATATACCTTTCCAATACCGTCGTGTACATAATAGAAACCGCCGATCCCTTTAATTATCTTTCCCTGCATATCTGTACCTTACAACTACCTCTTATTAATTATCTGAAACTTCCACAAATTCAAGCTGATACGTTTTTAGAACCCGATCGTTCGTCAGATCGAGGATCTGCAGCTCGCCTGTCTGCACACCGTCCGCTCCCTCGATATTATAATGAATCGGAAGCGTGATATCGCCGCCGATCTCCCTCGGTTCCATGACCGTCTTAGTCACAGTATTGCCGGCAATCGTCTGCTTCATCACAATACTGACGCGGATATGCGTATCTCCGGAACTTGGTCCAAACAGTTCACTCATCTGGAATTCATCGTTGATCGCCGCCACATAGCGGGTTCCTTTTCCCAGACTGACTGTATAGCCAATGGCACTTCCCTCCGGTGTATCTGTTTTCTCCAGGACATCCTGACTGATGATCTTGCCCTTTGCTACTTCTGAACTCTTCGCTTCCTTGCGCTCGCCAAGCTCTAATCCGACCGCTTCCAGAACAACTTTTGCATTTTCCTCTGAAAGCCCTGTAATCCTCGGCATCGGTACCGTCGGTACGTTCGGACCTGTGCTGACATACAGCGTCACCGTGCCGCCTGGATCCACGCTGGACGGGCTGTACCGGATCACTATACCGGAGGCAACCGTATCGCTGCTCTCTTTCTGCACTACTACGGTCAGTTTATTTTCTTCTGCCAGAAGCGTCTCTGCATCCTCGCCGGACATCTCTTCCAGTCCAAGTTTCGTCAAATCTATTGCCTCATTGCCTTCTCCGATCGTGACGATAACTTCCGTCTGTTTCGAGACAACCGTGCCGCTGGCAATACTCTGACCGATGACCTTCCCTTTTTCAGAGGTTTCCGACTTTGCATATTCATAACGGATTTTCAACGACTGCTTTTCCAATGCTGTCTTCGCCTCATCCTCCGTCATGCCGTCCAGCGGCGGAACCCTGCACTCCGTTGATTCCAGACTCTCGCTCTCAGACGCCTCCGAAGAAGCTTCAACGGTCGTCTTCGGATGCTTCTGACTACCAGATCCCAGATTAAAGATGCCTGTCAACTTCGCAGCAATGACAATCACAACCACCACAATCAATACGGCTGCACCGATTCCAATCATCGTAAGCAGGCGCTCCATCTGCGGATTGACATCCTCGCTGTCTTCTTCTATACGGCGTCCCTTCCGTCTACGGTCTGGGCGCCTTGAGGTTTCTTCCTCATAGACATCCGTCTCTTCTTCCTGCCAACCTTCTATCTCTTTCTCCGGCTGTTCCGGCTCTTTCCAGACTACCTCACCACGTTCATTTTCTGTCGGAACCGGTCCGGTCTTTTCACTCACTGCCGGATGTTCCATCGTCTGTTCCAGATTTCGATTTCTCTGTGCCTCCATCTGGCGGTTCAGTTCCTCTGCCCCGCGCACGACTGTCGGGGAATTTTCATCAAATTCCGGTTCTTTTTTCAGAAAATCATCGTTTGGATCCACCAGCGCATGGCGCAGATCCGCGATCAGCTCATACGCATTCTGGTAACGGCGTTCCGGCTTTTTCTGGGTACATTTTAAAATAATGCGGTCCAGGCTTGCCGACACCTCCGGGTTGATGCGGCTCGGCGGCTGCACCGGTTCTTCCAGATGTGCCAGTGCCACTGAAACCGGGGTATCCCCGTCAAACGGAAGTTTTCCTGTTAGCATCTCATACATCGTGATTCCCAGTGAATACAGATCGCTTCGTCCATCGCTATAATTTCCTTTTGCCTGCTCCGGCGAGATATAATGCACGGAACCGACCGCATTGACCCCGATCGTCTGGGACGATACAGCTCTGGCGATACCGAAATCCGCCACCTTCACCTTGCCGTCACGCGATATAATCATATTCTGCGGTTTGATGTCCCGGTGCACAATATGCTGGTCATGTGCCGCTGCCAGTCCCTGCGCTACCTGGATGGCAATTCCAATCGTTTCTTTGACGCCCAGATGACCTTTCTTGAGAATATAGCTTTTCAGCGTGATTCCCTCGATGAGTTCCATGACGATATAATGAAGACTGCCCTCATCCACAACGTCATAAACACTCACAATATTGGGATGGGAAAGCCCTGCCGCCGCCTGCGCCTCCATCTTGAATTTGCTGACGAAATTCGCATCCTGGCTGTACTCATCCTTTAAAACCTTGATCGCCACCAGACGGTTCAGAGTGTGGCATTTTGCCTGATACACCTCTGACATGCCGCCCGTACCAATCAGTGAGAGGATCTCATAGCGATCCTGCAGATAAGTTCCCGGTTTCAGCATCATGATTCTCTCACCTCCTTGATCTGCGGGTCAATCAATATGACCGCGATATTATCTTTCCCGCCGTTCTGGTTTGCGAGCGCCGTGAGCGCCCTTGCCTTGGTGTCCAGGCTTCCCGGCAGAAGCACCATCCGGTAAATTGCTGAATTATCCACCATATTGGTTAACCCGTCCGAACACAGCAGTATGTAATCGCCCGGGTTCAGTGAAACCTCAAAGAAATCCGGCTCCACATGCCCACCGATCCCGACTGCGCGGGTAATGATATTTTTCTTCGTCTCATATTCCCGGCTGCCGCGGCTCATCTGTCCCAGCGAGACCATCGCCTCCACGTAGGAATGATCCCGGGTAATCTGATGAATGCCGGAGCGCTCAATCCGGTAGAGACGGCTGTCCCCCACGTTTGCCACGTAGAGTGTATTTCCCTGAATGGAAGCCGCTACCAGCGTTGTTCCCATGCCGGCAAGCTCCTCGCGCTCACAGGAAAGGGAATAAAGTTCCTGATTGACTGCCTCGATCCCCTTTCGAAGCGCCGCGACCGGCTCATTCTCACCACTCTCTTTGATATATTCCGGCATATGCTCGATCAGATAGCGCGAAGCGAAATCTCCCGCCTGATGACCGCCCATTCCGTCCGCCACGACAAACAGGTTGGAGAGTTCTCCCACCGGCTCCGTGCTGGCAAACTGGGCGTCCTGATTGACCTTACGCATTTTTCCGATATCCGTCAGTGCGTATGCTTTCATTTGACCGCCGCACCTTCTTTCTCCTGCTCTTTATCCATATAGCTCTTCCGGAGCTGTCCGCAGGCACCGTCTATGTCGCGCCCCATCTCGCGCCGGATTGTCACATTGATTCCCTTAGATTCCAGACATCCCTTAAATGCTTCGATCGCTTTCCGTCCCGACTGTACATAAGAGCGCTCCTTGATCGGATTGACCGGAATCAGATTCACATGCCCGTGCTGATCCTGAATCAACGCCGCCAGCTCGCGCGCCTCGTCCAGATTGTCGTTGACTCCCTGCACCAGGCTGTACTCAAACGTCATGCGGCGTCCCGTTTTTTCAAAATAGTAATGACAGGCCGCCAATACATCCTTTAACGCATATGTACGCGCGATCGGCATCAGGCTCTTCCGCACCTCGTCATTCGGCGCATGCAGAGAAAGTGCCAGCGTGATGGTCAGTCCCTGATCTGCCAGCTCCCGGATCTTCGGAACCAGCCCACAGGTGGAAACCGTCACATTCCGCTGACTGATATGCAGTCCGCCTTCCTCCGTCAAAAGATGGATAAAGCGGATCAGGTTATCGTAATTGTCCAGCGGTTCACCCGATCCCATCACAACCACGTTGGAAACGCGTTCGCCTGTATCGCGCTGAATCTGATAAATCTGGTCCAGCATCTCCGACGGGCGCAGGTTCCGTTCCAAGCCGTCCAGGGTCGAAGCACAGAAACGGCAGCCCATCCGACACCCCACCTGCGAGGAAATACAAACGGAATTTCCATGCTTATAACGCATCAGGACACTCTCGATGACATTGCCGTCCGCGAGGCGGAATAGGTACTTGCGGGTTCCATCGATCTGCGAAATCTGCACCCGTACCTTTTCCAGCGATACATACTCGCACGCGTCCTGCAGCTTCTGCCGGAGTACCTTGGAAAGGTTTGTCATATCGTCAAAGGAAGATGCCAGTTTTTCATGCATCCACTGATAGATCTGGGCGGTCCGGAATGGTTTTTCGCCCAGACTCACCAAAAAGGCACGCAGTTCCTCCTGCGTCATTGATTTTATATCCTGCTTTTCCATATCGGACTGCCTCCCTCTCTCCTATATGCACTCTCGGAGTCTTTCCTATATTTATTCATACACTGTTCCATCCAGTTATCCTTTTCTTTTCATCACAGAGATGAAAAATCCATCACACGGATGAACGCCCGGATAGAGCTGGATGTATCCCTCTTTCAGGCTGTCTTCCTGAAAATCAATCCCCAGACGACCACTGATATCAACCGGCTCAAATGGATATTCGTTTAAAAACCATGCCCGGTTTTCATCATTTTCCAGACGGTTGACCGTGCAGGTGCTGTAAACCAGCACTCCACCCGGCTTCACGTACTGCCAGACCACCGACAGCATCTGCCGCTGCAATGCAGCCAGGTCCCGGATTCCGTCCATTGAAGCGTTGTATTTGATATCCGGCTTGCGTCCGATAATGCCAAGTCCTGAACACGGCAGATCGGCAATTACCACATCCGCTTTCTGCTCCATCGAAGCATCGAATTCACACGCATCAAAGGCGCAGGCAGAGACGTTTGTACAGCCGCTGCGGGCAATATTCTCCTCGATCAAAGATACCTTGTAATCACTCACATCCCGGATCTCAACCTGTCCAGTTCCGTGCAGCAGATCCGCCGCATGAAGCCCTTTTCCACCCGGTGCCCCACAGACATCGAGTACAAAATCACCCTCTTTAATACCCGCCGCATCACCAGCCAGCGACGAACTCAGATCCTGAATCCGGATTAGTCCTTCGCGGAACGCATCCAGACTCTCTGGATAGTCCACTCCCGTCAGACGGTAAACGCCGCTTCCCGCCGCTGTCTCCTCTGCCGTCACGCCCTGGGCGGACAGGGAGGCAAGAATCTCTTCTTTCCCTGCACGGCTCTCGGCAAACCGCACCATAAACGGACGTTTCTCCAGACCAGCCTGTGCCATCCTGTGCGTCGTCTCTGCCCCATAGTTTTCCTTCCAAAGAGATAAAATCCAATCCGGCATTGAATACCGCACTGAATCATCCGGGAAGGTCAATTTGCCTTTTCCACGCGCCACAGAACGCAGCACACCATTTACAAAGCCGGAAAGTCCGGAAAATCCGCGTTTTTTCGCAAGGCGCACCGCCTCATTGCACGCCGCCGAATCCGGTACACGGTCCATATAATAAATCTGGTACACGCTCATCCGCAGAAGTGTGCGGATAAACGGTTTCATCTTATGAACTTTTGTTTTGGAATATGCGTTGATAATATAATCAATCTGGATTTTATACTCCACCGTCCCGTCCACAATCCGTTTTAAAAACGAGCGGTCTGATTTTTCCAGATACTGATATTTAGAAAGAGCCTGAAAAAGGGCCAGATGTGTATACTGTCCCTTTTCCAGAATCTCGGTCAAAATTTCGGCCGCTATTTCACGCAGCGCAGTTCCATCAGTCATCGCGTCGTCCTCCAAATAATATAATCAGACGCAGAAGCTGTAAAATCGAACCAGCCGCCGCTGCCACATACGTCAGTGCCGCCGCACCAAGTACCTGTTTGGTATATCCAACTTCTTCCCCGCGAAGAATCCCTGTTGAATCAAGCAGACGTACCGCACGCGCGGATGCATTGAACTCAACCGGAAGCGTCACCAGCTGGAACAGCACCGACAAGGAAAATAAAAGAATTCCAAGTGAAACGATCGGAGATCCCATGCCGCCGACCAGGACACCAATCAGGATCATAGGCCAGGAAAGCTGTGCGCCGATGTTGACCACCGGCACCATTGAACCGCGCAGGCGCAGCGGAACATACTCAGATGCATCCTGCATCGCATGTCCGCACTCATGCGCCGCAACACCGATCGCCGCGACCGAAGTAGAACCATATACACTCTCAGATAAATTCACGGTCTTGGTCCGCGGATCATAGTGGTCGGTCAGGCTGCCTGCCACCTGGCGGATCTGGACATCATAGATGCCCTGTGAATTTAAAAGCTGTCTCGCCGCCTCGGCTCCCGTCATGCCGGTCATGCTCCGGACTCTTGAAAACCGCGCGTAGGTGCTTTTTACCTTCGCAGATGCCCCTAATGACAAAAATACACCAATTAATACCAGAATCATCGTCGGATCAAACATACTGTAATATCCATATCCGTATCCGTACATATCACTCCAACTCCTTTCAAACGCCTGGCTGCCTGTAGCAGTTCAGTTCCTGCTGAAGCATTCATTTTATCCGAGCTTTACTCCCGTTTCCACCGGATATCCGCGTAAAAATGCCGCCGTATCCATCCGCTTCTTGCCTTCCAGCTGAAGTTCCCGGATCGTGAGAAGCCCTTTGCCGGTCTGGACAGAGAATGCATCTTTACCGACACGTACCACCTGTCCGAATGTCTCCGGTGACGGTCTTCCCGCCGCATCTTCCTCGACATCCGCCGACCAGATTTTCAGGGTTTTTCCTTCAAATTTTGTATAAGCGCTCGGCCATGGATTTAAGCCGCGAATCAGGCGCTCAATCACTGCCGCATCCATCGACCAGTCGATCTGCCCCATCGACTTATCGAGCATTGTCACATGGGTTGCCTCTGCCTCATCTTGTTTAACCGGATGCAGGATTCCCGCCTCCGCTTTCTCAAGCGTGGAGAGAATCAGCTTTCCTCCCGCAAGGCTCAAGCGGTCAAACAGGCTGCCGCCTGTCTCTTTCGGATCCAGGCGCACTTCCACGGTATCTAGGATATCTCCGGTGTCCAGACCGACATCCATCTGCATCGTCGTCACACCGCTGACCTCATCGCCATTAATGACCGCCCACTGAATCGGGGCTGCCCCACGGTATTTTGGCAGAAGCGACGCATGGATGTTGATACAGCCGTATTTCGGCAGGTTCAGAATCCGCTCCGGCAGAATCTGGCCAAATGCAATCACGACGATCACGTCCGGCTGAATCTTCGTCAATTCCTCAAAAAATGCCTCATCCTTGCGGACGCGCACCGGCTGATACACCGGGATTCCATATTCCAGCGCTTTTTCCTTGACAGGCGGCATTGCCATCGCCTTGCCGCGTCCCTTCGGCTTATCTGGCTGTGTCACCACCGCCGCTACTTCATGCCGGCTCTGATAGAGCGCTTCCAGTGTCGGAACCGCAAAATCCGGTGTTCCCATAAATACGATCTTCATATCTGCCTGTCACCCCACTCTTGTTTCTCTCTCATTCTGCCAATGTGCTTTATTCTTCCTCTGCCGCTACATCTTCTAACGGACCTTCTACCAACTCCACATACAGATGTCCGTGCAGATGATCGCACTCATGGCAAATCGCACGTGCCAGGAAATCATCTGCTTCCAGGACAAACTCTTCCATTTTTTCGTTCAGTGCGCGTACCTTTACGTGGCTCGGACGGGTTACCAGACCAGCCTTGCCCGGAACGCTTAAGCAGCCTTCCTGACCAGTCTGGCTGCCGGACATTTCCTCGATGACCGGATTGATCAGGACATACTGGTTGCCGTCCTCCACGTCGATTACTACGATCTGTTTGCGGATACCGACCTGCGGTGCTGCCAGACCTACGCCACCGGCTGAATACATCGTGTCAAACATATCCTCTATCAGTTCAAGTGTGTGATCGGTTACCTCCGTCACTGCCTTACACTCTTTTTTCAGTACCTCATCGCCAATAGTTCTAATTGATCGGATTGCCATTTTATACACTCTTCCTCTCTATGATATATCGTATTGAATCTGGACCGCCTGCCATTTTGTATCTGCGGCAGCCAAGGTTTCAATCTGACCCCTGATTTGATCCAGTATAGCACATTTTTCACACTTTATATATAAAATTTTTCTGTAGATGTCATTAACTTTGTATACCGGTGCCGGAACCGGACCGATACACTCGGCACTTTCGCGCAGCCGCCGCGCCGCCATTTCCGCACATTCATCCAGCACCGCCTCATCGCCGCAGGCAAAATAAACCGCAGCCATCTGGCAGACTGGTGGATAATGAAGCAGCCTCCGGTAATTGATCTCATGGCTGTAAAACAGCTCATAATTCTGCGCCGCTGCCGCCTGCACGGCATAGTGTTCCGGCCGGTACGTCTGGATGACCACATCGCCGGGCTTCCCGGCGCGCCCCGCTCTGCCAGCCGCCTGCGTCAGAAGCTGGAACGTCCGCTCCGCGCTGCGGTAATCCGGCGTATTTAAGGAAAGATCCGCCGCCAGAATTCCGACCAGCGTCACTCCCGGAAAATCATGCCCTTTTACAATCATCTGCGTGCCGATCAGGATATCTGCCTCACGATTTGCAAATGCCTCCAGAATCGCTTCATGTCCGCCTTTTTTTGCCGTTGTATCCGCATCCATCCGCAGGATCCTCGCATCCGGAAACCGAATTTTCGTAAATTCTTCCATCTTCTGCGTTCCGGCCCCAAACCCGGCAATATACGGTGATCCGCAGGACGGACACTGCTTCATCAGCGGAATCGTATAGCCGCAGTAATGACAGACCAGACGGTTCTTCCCGTGTAGTGTCAGGGAAACATCACAATGCGGACAGGTCACCGCCTTTCCGCAGGAACGACAGGAAACAAAATTGGAATAGCCGCGCCGGTTCATAAAAAGCATCGCCTGCTCGCCACGTGCGAGTCTCTCTGTCAACATTGCATCCAACGTCCGGCTGAACACCGATTTATTGCCTACCTGCATCTCCGCACGCATATCAGCGATCTGTACCTTCGGCAGGATACTTCCTGCCACTGCCCGGTGATGCAGGGGCAGAAGCACATATTCGCCATTCTGCGCCCGCAGATACGATTCCAGAGAAGGAGTCGCTGAGCCCAAGACCAGCGAAGCCCCGGAAAGCCGGGCGCGCTCCGCCGCTACTTCCCTTGCATGATAGCGCGGCATCGTCTCGCTCTTATAGGCGCCCTCATGTTCCTCGTCGATCAGAATCAGTCCCAGATTGGAAAATGGGGCAAACAGCGCCGACCGCGGTCCGATCATCACGGAAACCTCGCCCCGCGCCGCCCGTTCCCACTGATCATAGCGTTCTCCCGCAGAGAGACGGGAATTCAGAATCGCGATCTGATCGCCGAATCGCCGGTAAAACCGCATCACCGTCTGATATGTCAGCGAAATTTCCGGGATCAGCAGAATCACCTGCTTTCCATCCCGCAGGACACGCGCCATCAGCTCCATGTAGACTTCTGTCTTTCCACTTCCCGTAACGCCGTGAATCAGATACGTTTCACGTTTCCCCGTCTCATAATCCTCACAAAAACGGTCAACCGCCGCCTGCTGCTCTTCATTGAGGCGCACGGTCTGTCCGGCTGGACGCGGCAGTTTTGCATGGTTTAACCCGCGTTCCTCACGGGAAACTTTCACTGAAAGCTGTCCCCGTTCCTCCATCGGGCGGATCGCCGCCAGGGTCAGGCCAAGCTCCCGTCGGGCAAATTCCATCGGAATATCCAGATTGTCCCGGAATGCCTCAAGGAGCCGCACCCGCGCCTTATAATGCCGCTTCTGTGCCGCCAGGATTGCCGCTTCCAGCTCTTCCTGGTTTAAAAGACAATGCAGCGTCTTTTTCTCGCGCGGTTTTATCTTTTCCTTGACGGGAAGTACGGTTTTGAGCGTCTGGTTCATCGTCGCGCCATAACGTTCCCGCATCCACCACGCCAGACGGATAAGCTGGGATTGCACGGACATACTGCCCGGTGCGATCCCAGCTATCTCCTTGATGCGGGATGGGTCATACTCCGCCGTATTTCCCATTCCCACCACATATCCAGTCCGAAGTGAATTACCCTTTCCAAACGGTACCGTCACGCACGTTCCCGCCGTAATCTCCTCCGCCAGCTGCGTCGGAATCCGGTACTGAAACGGGCGATCCACCTTCTCATGGGATATATCTATAATAATATCCGCGTATTGATACGCCATGATTCCTTCTCTTTCTATTTCTGTTTCAAGTCGAACGTCCGTGAGACTTGGCGCGTGATTCTGGTCAGCGAAGCTGACATATTCTTTACAGAATCACTGCGCATCCTCGCGGAGCGTTTATCTCAGTCGGAGAATGGACTCCCACTGAGACAAATTTGCTATTACTCACCACCTGAAGAGGTGGGAGTCTTCTCGACTGAGATAAACCTCGCTGCCGTCTCCCCCAGCTTCATACTGTTGGAACCCTTGAACAAGACTGCATCTCCCTCACCGATCTGTGCATCCAGCCAGTCAAGCATATCTTCTTTTTCGTCCTCTTCAAACGAAACGATATGCAGATCCGGTTTGACTTTCTTTGCTCCCTCGGCGATCGCCTGCGCCAGTTCTCCATATACAACCAGGATATCGACCGGTTTTTCCGCCAGAAACGCACCAACTTCACGGTGGAACTGAATCGTATTCTCTCCCAGTTCCTTCATATCTGCCAGAACCGCAATTCTGCGTCCTGCCGGCAGGGAAGAAAGTACACCTATCGCCGCTTTCATCGAATCCGGGCTTGCATTGTAGGTATCGTCCACGATCGTATAATCATTTTTATGATAAATCTGCTGACGGTTCTTGAACCCGCCAAATTCAAGCAGCTTTTCCGCTGCATCGGCAAGCGGCACACCGTAGGCATCCGCAACCGCCAGGGCAGCCAGCGCATTCATGACATTGTGCTCGCCCATAACAGTCAGCTTCACCGGGACGCGCACCTCGCCGTGTACCATCGTAAAGGACGGAAATCCATCCGGGTATGAAAGATCCTCAGCGCGGTAGTCGTTATCTGCTCCAAGTCCATAACGGACGGTATGGCAGCCTGCTTTTGCATGCACGGTGGAAAGCATATCATTATCTCCATTTACAAACAGGATTCCTCCTGCCTTCATACCGTCCTGGATATGCAGCTTTTCTTTTAAGATATTCTCGCGGGAGCCCAGATTCTCAATATGCGTCACACCGATATTCGTCATGACTGCCGAATCCACCGCCGCAATCTCCGCGATCACCGCCATCTCGCCCGGCTCACTCATTCCCAGTTCCAGCACGCCGATCTCATCATTCTCAGAAATCTCCGAGATCGTGAGTGGCACACCGATCTGGCTGTTGTGGTTTGCCGGTGTCTTGAATGTCTTATATTTCGCTGAAAGCGCCGCCGCCACCATTTCGCGCGTCGTCGTCTTTCCCACGCTGCCGGTGATACCAACTAACGGGATAGAAAGGTGTGCCCGCAGGCAGCGTCCGATCGTCTGCAATGCCAGTTTCGTATCTTTCACCTGGATCAACGCGCCGTGAAAGCCCTCCGGTGCCGCCTCATGCTCCGAAGTCAGTGCGGCTGCCGCCCCATTGTCCATCGCCTGAACCAGGAAACGATGCGCGTCTGATTTCTCCCCGATCAGCGGAACAAACAGATCCGCCCCGCGCATACTCCGGGAATCAATGCTGATGTGTTTTAACTCTGTATCTGCATCTCCGCAGAGCAGTGTTCCCGACACTGCTTCCACGATATGTCTGACTGTAATATGGTCCATATTTTGCCTCCAAATTGATTACATATGCAGCTTCTTCACCGTCTCCTGCACTACTTCCCGGTCAAGGAAATGATAGCGCACGCCCTCGATCTCCTGATAATCCTCATGCCCTTTTCCGATGATCGCGATGATATCGCCATCTTCCGCATGGGACAAGCTGTACTCAATCGCTTCGCGGCGATCCGGGATTTCAACGTATTTGCCGTCGGTTTTTGCAAGTCCGACCTTGATATCTGCCAGAATATCTCCCACTTTCTCAAAGCGGGAATTATCCGCCGTGATGATCGACAGATCTGCCAGCTTTCCGCCAATCTCTCCCATCGAGTACCGACGATCGCGCGCCCGGTTGCCGCCGCATCCGAAGACGCAGACGAGACGCTTCGGCTTGTAGTCGCGCAGCGTCAGAAGAAGACTTTCCATGCTGACCGCATTGTGGGCGTAGTCAACGATCACGGTGCACTTTGCTGATTTATATACAATCTCCATCCGTCCATCGACCTGGATATGTTCCAGCGCATGGCAGACTTTCTCCTTCGGCAGGTCAAAGAAGCTGCACACGCCCGCTGCCGCCAGCGCATTGTCCACGTTAAATTTGCCCGGAATGCCGACGCGCAGATCGTGCTCATATCGTCCATGCGTCTGAAATTCGACGCCCACGAAATCATGTTCGCGTACATAGTGAATGTCATCCGCTGTAAAATCAGCCGCCTGTTCCAATGAAAAGGTCAGGATCTCTGCTGTCGCCCCTTCTACGATCGCATCAAAGTGCGGATCATCGCGGTTGACGAGCGCTGTCCGGCAGTTTTTCAAAAGCTGCTTTTTGTAGTAAAGATATTCTTCAAAACTTGCATGTTCATTCGGGCCAATATGATCATTGGAAATATTCAGGAAAATTCCATAATCAAAGAAAAGTCCGTCTACCCGGTGCATCAGGTAGCTTTGGGAAGAAACCTCCATCACGATGTAACGGCAGCCCGCTTCCACCATTTTTGCAAAATATTCTTGCAAAATGTAGGATTCCGGCGTCGTATTTTTGGTCGGATAATGATTCTCACCGATCACAGCGCCGTTCGTTCCGATGAGACCCGTCTTCTGTCCGGCTGCCTCCAGAATCGCCTTGATCATATAAGTGGTAGTCGTCTTTCCCTTCGTGCCGGTCACACCGATCGCCGTCATCTTCCGCGCCGGATAATCAAAACGTGCCGCAGAAAGAAGCGATAGCGCGTTCCGTCCATTCTCCACTTGAATGACCGTCACGTTCTCAGGCGCCTCAACCGGATGCTCGACCACCAGAACCGGCGCGCCCTTTTCAACCACATCCGGGATAAAGGTATGCGAATCGACGTTTGCCCCGCGCATACACACAAACACCGTCCCCGGCGCCGCCTTTCTTGAATCGTAGACCACCTCGTCAACCTCCGTCTCCAGGCTGCCCTGCAATAATGTATACGGCAATTCTTTCAGCCAATTTTTAAGCTTCATAGGATACCTCCTGATTTTGATATTTTATAATGATTCCGCTTTTTAATATCCTTCTTCCATCATGTTTTCAAACTGCTCCATGCTCATCAGCACCTTACGCGGCTTCGTGCCTTCTTCCTCACCGACCACGCCTGCATCTGCAAGCTGATCCATGATACGCGCGGCACGGTTGAAGCCTATCTTAAACATACGCTGCAGCATGCCGATGGATGCTTTGTCTTTCTCAATAATAAATTTACCTGCCTGTGCAAAATAGGCATCGCGCCCACCGCCGCCAAAGCCCGCATCCATCGCCGTCGAACGGATCTTAGACTCAACCTCGGCGCTGTACTCTGCGGTCAGCCCCTCCTGTTTCAAAAATCCGACCACATCCGAAACCTCATTGTCGGACACAAACGCGCCCTGTACACGCTGTGGTTTCTGATAGCCCGACGGATAGAACAGCATATCACCCTTTCCGAGCAGTTTCTCCGCGCCATTCATATCAATAATGGTACGGGAATCCACTCCGGAAGAGACGGAAAAAGCAATTCTCGACGGAATATTTGCCTTGATCACACCGGTGATGACATTGACCGATGGTCGCTGCGTCGCAATCACCAGATGAATGCCCGCTGCACGCGCCAGCTGTGCCAGACGACAGATCGAATCTTCTACTTCGCCCGGCGCTACCATCATCAGATCGGCAAGCTCATCCACGATAATGATGATCTGCGGCAGTTTCTCCGGTTTCTTCGGATCGTCGATATCCGCGATCGACTCAACCTTGGCATTGAAACCCTTAAGATCGCGCACGCCGTATTTTGCAAACTTCTGGTAACGGTCGGTCATCTCTGCCACCGCCCAGTTGAGGGCGCCGGACGCCTTTTTCGGGTCGGTCACAACCGGAATCAGAAGATGCGGAATACCGTTGTATACACTTAACTCAACCACCTTGGGGTCGATCATGATGAGCTTAACCTCGCTCGGCTTCGCTTTATAAATCACACTCATGATCAGCGTATTGATGCAGACTGATTTACCCGATCCGGTCGCACCCGCGATCAGAAGATGCGGCATCTTCGCAATGTCGCTGACAACCGTCTGACCTGCGATATCTTTTCCGACCGCGAATGCCAGCCGGGATGGATATTTCTTAAATGCCTCTGACTCCAGCAGATCGCGCAGCAGAACCACATGGTTCTCCTTGTTCGGAACCTCGATACCGACCGCCGCCTTGCCAGGAATCGGTGCCTCGATACGGATGTCCGCCGCTGCCAGATTTAACTTGATATCATCCGCCAGCGCTACAATCTTGCTGACCTTGACACCCTGCTCCGGGTGAAGTTCATAGCGGGTAACCGTCGGTCCACAGCTGATGTTTGTAACCGTCACGCCCACGCCGAAGTTCTGGAGCGTCTGCTGCAGCTTGATCGCGGTCTCCCGGTACTCCTGATCCGAGAAATCGGTCTGTCCCGTGCCGCGTTTTAAAAGTGTCAATGGCGGGAATATGTATTCTTTCTGGATCTTCTTTTCTTCCTCTTCCTTGCGCTCGATCTGCTCTGGAACCGTCAGTTCCTCAACTGGAAGTGCTTTTCGTTCTTCCCGTTTCTGCTCCAGTTTTTTCTGTATTGCCTCTGTATCTGTCTCGATCACCTTTCCGGATGCAGTCACGACCGTTTTGGAATCCTCCGGGACAAAGAAACTGCCCTTTGCCTCGCCCCGCTCTGATTCCAGCGTCTTATAATAGCCATCGATTGGTTCGGAATCCGTTTCCCCAGATATAGGTTCGTTCCATTCATCCTCATTCCCCATCGAAACGGTTTCCCACTCGTTTTCCGATGGCTCAAAGACATCCTGATGCCCTAAATCTGTATGAATCTCCTCTGCAGTCAAATCGGGCGCCGCCTCCGCAGCCGGTTTCTCCCGTGTCTCTACCGGATAATAGCCTGGACCTTTCCGGCTCTCGCTGCCGGCAAATTCTTCCATCGTCCGGGTATCACGGCGTACATACAGGCGTTTCAGGAGCTGGTCGCTCGCACTGTCCTCTGTCTCTGCAGGCTCCTCTGCAAATTCTGTCTCCCTTACTGCCCGCGCCGTCTCGCGCTCCGATTCTTCCTGAAACTGAGATTCTGAACCAGCGTATGCATATGTATCCTGCTCCGATTCCACCGGCTCTTCTTCATACTCCATCGGTTCTGGTTCTACCGCTCCGTCACCGTGGAATATCTGCCCGCGAAATACATCTGCCGGATTCTCCTTCTCTACTCCCTGTCTGGAATCCTGTGCCAGATTTTTTCCCTCTGCCGGAACATCGGTCCAATCATCATAAGCCGCGGCCTCATCCTGCAAGTTTTCCTGCCTTCCATGCATCTCACGGAATTCCTCCGGTGCATCCTCCGGTCCCAGCACGGTTCCCTCCGGGACTCCTTCCGAGAAATTCCGCATCACTGGCAGCTCGGTCAGCTTGGCGCCCTCGAGATCAACGCCACGGACCCGCTGCTCCTCCCGCAGACGGCGTTTTTCTTCCTTTTTCTCCTCATGTATCTCACGGCGGCGGCTCATATCTTCTTTCGCATACTCATACGCCCTTCCGCTGCCCTGTTTAACGAAGTTTACCAGGGAACGCTCCGTAATGCACACGGCACCGAGTGCCAAAAGCACCAACAGAATCAGAACTGCTCCGATCGTTCCCACTGTTCCGCACAACAGCAGCATCAGAATGCCACCGATAAAGCCGCCTCCACCTGCCTGCGCGTAATAATCGCCCAGATTCCAGTCCAGATGCTGACCGCCTCCCATGAGAAGCTGGGAAAGTCCGCAAAATGCCAGAAGCACCTCGCCAACCGCCACCAACTTGGCTACGGCTTTCTGGTTGCCCCGGTTTGAAAGATAAAAACAAGTTCCCATAAATAAAAGGAATGGCACCAGATACCCCATCACGCCGAATACGCCAAGCAGAGTTGATCGCAGAAAACTTCCGACAAAGCCGCAAAGCCCGAAATTGCTCAAAAACAAAAGTACCGATATTGCAAATGATACAATAATCGCCACTTCCGTTCCCATAAATGCCCCTGTACCACTTTTCTCCACCGGCTCCGGCGCCTGGCTGGCGCGGCTTCGGCTTCCTGTTCCTTTCACGGTGCCTTTTCCGGACGAAGCTTTCTTCTTCCCCCCACTCTTTTTCTCGTTCAGCGTCTCCTCCGCTTTCTTCGCCGCAGGGGACTTTCTGGATCGCCCGGCTTTTTTCTCTGTCCCAGCTGTCTCCCCGGCACGCTCTGTACTCTGTCTTTTCCTGCTTGTATCTGCCACCTGTCTCATGCCTCCAATATTTCCCATGTATCTGCGGTTCCTCCTGTTTCACAAAATACAGCCTCCCGCAGACTGCTTTTCTCATTTTACATTCTTATTATCTCATTCAGTATACCCAAATTCAGGGAAAAAAGCAACGCTTTCCTAAAATTTTCGCACGTATGTTCTATCTCCTTTTCAGATTTTCACTAAAATCCGTCTTCGTCATCCGGTCGTGTTTATCTATTTCCTGTTTCTTCCCATCGATCGCCCGGTTCAGCCATGCAAGCGCTTCCCGGATCCCGCCGCATTCATCGATCAGTCCCTCCTGGACCGCCTCCTCGCCAACCAGGACCGTTCCCAGATCTTTTGTCATCATCTCCGTATTGAGCATCAGGCTCCGGAGGCGCTCATAGGAGATCTGACTGTGTCCGGACACAAAGCTTAAAATACGATCCTGAATCATTTCAAAATAATCATACGTCTGCACGGCACCGATCACCATCCCCGTCATCCGTACCGGATGTACCATCATCGTCCCGGTCGGGACAATAAAAGAGTGATCGACCGCCACTGCGAGCGGCACACCGATCGAATGGCTGTCCCCGATGACCAGTGAAACGGTCGGTTTGCTGAGCGAAGCAATCATCTCCGCCAGTGCCAGTCCACAGCTTACATCGCCGCCCACCGTGTTAATCAGGACTAAAACTCCCTCCGTCTCACCGCTCTCCTCGATCTCCGCCAGCTTAGGCAGAATATGCTCATATTTCGTCGTTTTCGTATTGCCGGACAAATTTTCATGTCCCTCTATCTCTCCGATGATCGAGATTAATTCAATGTGATTGCCATTCTTTCCCGTAATATCCGTCTGTCCATTTTCACGCTTCTGAATCGGATCCTCCTGCGCCTGTTCCCGGCTTTCTCCCGCCTTATCTGTCTGCTTGTCCCACGCTTCATTTTCCCATTCCCTGTTTTCACGATTTGCCCGAATCATATTTTCCTCTTTTCTGCGCTCTTTCTACCTTACACGCGGATTCAATGTTTTTTCTCAACTGCCTAATTCATCCTTAGTATTCTGTCTTCCTATTATCTTTATTCACTGAAACCGCTTTTTATACAAACAAGGATGTGCCTTGGCACATTCGGGCGTCTCGCGCGGTCACTTGCGACATGTTTCTGCTTCGCGCGAGTGCGCATCCTCGCGGAGCGTTTTTTATTTCATAGGACACAATTTCCTATGAAACAGAAAAAAGAGAGCTGGGAAAAGCTGCCTTTTCTCCCTGCTCTCTTTCAAATATTTTTTATTGACTTTCCATGGAATTAATCGCCCAGTACATTGACGATCTTCGCCGGGGTACGGTAATTCCAGGTGGAAATCTTGATACCATCCCTTGCATTCGACGCATGGCACACGCGCCCGCCGCCGATATAGAGTGCTACATGGTTGATCGTTCCACCGCTGTTTGTGTAGAAGATCAGATCACCCGGACGCATCTGGGAAGAACTGATACTTCTTCCTGCTCCCGCCTGGGAACCCGAATGATGCGGCAGACCGACGCCGAAGTGTGCCATAACCGACATCGTAAATCCAGAACAATCCGTACCATTTGTCAAGCTGGTACCGCCCCATACATACGGATTTCCAAGGAACTGAGTCGCGTAGTTTGCGATCTGCGCACGCTTGGAGGAGCCGCTTGAAGATGCTTTCTGGCTGCCAGAACCACCGTTACTGCTGCTCTTGCTTCCAGAGCCTCCCTTGCTGCTCGCCGCCTTGGTCTCAGGCTCCGGTGTCTCCTCAACCGGTGTAAACTCGATCGCCTCATTTAACGCATACCGGACATCGACAAATTCAGTTGCTACATAGGCACTCGTCTCATCCAGTGCAATCTGCACCCAGCCATCCTGCTGGCTCATAACCGAATACCGCTCGCTGTTGGAAATCTGCGTCCAGATCGGCGCGTCCGTGTTCGGCTCCGTACGGGCATTCAGACGGTCAGTTGATACGATCGCCATCAGCTGTGCAACCTGCAGTGCCTCCTGCTTCGCCGCCTCTCCAGTCAGAATAAATTCGGATTTAACATAGCCGGTAACCGGACCGGACTTGATCTTATACCAGCCGCCATCCTCGGTCGTTTCCAGAATCTCACCACCGGACTTGCTCGTCATCTTACCGATGATCTTCGCATCCTCCTTCGGCTCCACGCGGATATTTAAGTAGTTATTGACATTGGAAATACCCAGATTGTCATACATATTGAGAACCATCGTCCGCAGATCCAGCTTACGCGCTTCATTTAACGCATAGCGCACATCCACATAATCCGCTGAAATATAGCCCCCGCTGATCTGAATCCAGCCGTCCTGCTCGCTGACAATGGAATAACGCTCATTTTTCAGCGCCTGTTCCAGCACCTGCGCGTCCTCACTCGGCTCACTCCGGATATTCAGCTTGTCAGTCGTGATGACCGCCATCTTCTTGACCAGCTCAAATGCCTCTGTTTTTGCCGCCTCGCCGGTCTGTACAAATTCTGAACTGATGTAGCCCTCCAGACCGCCGGAAGATACCTGATACCAGCCTTCCTGCGAATCGTCCAGAATCTCGCACGCACTGCCGCCCATCAGCTTGCCGATGACATCGGAGGTCGTGCTGGCGCTCTCACGCATATTAAGATAACCAGATACATCCACAATACCCAGATTCTGGTAGGACTCGACTACATTCTTCTTTTCTTCGTCCTCTTTTGCCTGTTCCTCATCCTCCGGCAGCGTCTCTCCGATCACGGTTTCCTGCGCCTCTGCCTCGGATGCCGATGCCACCCGGGCGTTTCCAGAACCTCCGAACGTGCCGCCCTGTGCCAGCTTCACGATGATAACCAGAGCCAGCACCACAATGACAGCACAGCCCCCGATCATGAACCAGTGCATCGGATCTTTGCCATTTCGTCTCTGACGTGCTTTCTGCAGGCGTTCTTTATAATCTTCTGTCTTTTGCTCTTCCATCTTATCCTCTCCCTATCAGTCTCCCAGCATATTGACAATCCGGTACGGATTCCGGTAATTCCAGGTAGAAATCTTGATGCCGCTTCTCCGGCTCGCCGCATGGACGATCTGACCATTGCCAATGTACATCGCCACATGGTTGACCGTTCCCTTGCGATTCGTATAGAAAATCAGATCGCCCGGACGCATCTTCGAAGAATCAATCTTCGTACCCGTCCGCGCCTGTTCCCGGGACACCCGCGGCAGGGACACGCCCGCCACATGGCTGTATACATACTTTGTAAAACCAGAACAGTCCACACCCGAATGCGGGTCATTACCGCCCCAGACATAACGGTTTCCGACAAACTGAAGCGCATAGTTGACAATCTGGGTCCGCAAGGATTCCTTTTCTTTTAATGGGGTAAATGGGATCGCCTCCGGCAATGCATAACGCACATCTACGAAATCAGTCGCCACATACGCACTCGTCGTATCGAGCGCAATCTCGACCCAGCCATCCTGCTGGCTTATAACGTCGTAACGCTCATTGTTAGAGATCTGCGTCCAGATCGGCGCATCCGTGCTCGGCTCCGTGCGGGCATTCAGGCGGTCGGTTGAAACGATCGCCATCAGTTCTGCAACCTCCATCGCCTCCTGCTTCGCCGCATCTCCTGTCAGGATATACTCCGCCTTCACATATCCAGTGACGGGACCCGACTGGATCTTATACCAGCCGCCGTCCTCGCTCGTCTCCAGAATCTCTCCGGCAGACTTGCTCGTCATCTTACCGATGATATTGCCATCCTCACTTGGCTGATCGCGCACATTCAAGTAATTATCCACACTGGAAATACCCAGATTTTTGTATAAATTCAGCACCATCGCACGCATATCCAGCTTCCGCGCCTCATTGAGTGCGTATTTGATCTCCGCATAATCCGTAGAAATATAACCGCTCGAAATCTGAATCCAGCCATTCTCCGGCTCACCCTCGACCACATAGCGCTCATTTTTCAATGCCTGACCGACAACCTCAGACTCCGTGTTCGGCTCTTTTCGGATGTTCAGGGAATCTGCCGTGATGAGCGCCCGCTTTTCAACCAGTTCCAACGCTTTTTTCTTCGCCTCATCCCCGGTCAGAACAAACTCTGAGCTGATATAACCAGAAATACCGCCAGATTCGACCTGATACCAGCCTTCGGTTGAATCATCCACGATCTCACACGCACTGTCGCCCATCAGCTTTCCGATGATGTTGCCGTCCGTGCTCGCCGTCTCACGCATATTCAGATAACCGGACACCTGCACGATACCCAGATTTTTATAGGAAGCTACCACTGCTTCTTTCTCTTTGATCTCCTCCGCTCTGGACTCTTCGGATGCCTCGTCCTTCGAAAGCTCTGATGCTGTCGCCGCCCCATTCTTTGCAGTTCCGGCTCCCGCCTGACGGCTGAGCAGGGACTTGCCTGCAAATGCTGCAACTGCAAGAACAATTACCACTCCTGCTGCTATCACTCCGAAGCGAAGGTTCTGACTCTTATCTTCGCCCTGGCGCCTGCGCGAATGTCCCGCGGATTCCCGGACCGGATTTGGTGTCTGATCCTGAGCTGGCTCTGATTCCTGACTCTGAACTGCTTCCGGCTCTTGAATCCGCTCCGCCGCTGGCACCTGTTCTGACTCCTGCGTTTCTTTTTTATTTTCTTCTTCTAACATATGGATCGCTCCTGATTTTTCTTGAAATTATGACTTAATATCTTAAACGTAATTTTTATTTTATCATATTCGTAGGGAATTGCCAAGGAAGGATGTGGAGGAAAAAATGAATTTTCTATAAATGAATTATTACAGAAGTGTTAAGTTGTAGATAAACGGTTAAGTCGTGAAAGGGGGAATTAGTTGGAAATATGGGAGAGGAGAATGCCCTCCGACCGCTCGCGCCGCCGGAGGGCATTCTTTCTCACTTATAGTCGTGGTTTTTAATTTGTTGACCCACTTTTCATTCCGTATATTTTTTGTCTGTTATAGGTTAATGATTTTGATAAAAGCCTTCAAATCTTATACCCCCTGCTTATTTGGCAAGCATCATACGGTCATTTGCAAATTCTTCTCCGCTTACCTTTTCAAATCTCTCTAACAGGTCTTCTACCTGCAGATTCTTCTTCTCTTCCCCTGCTACATCGTAGATAATCCGACCTTCGTGCATCATAATCAGACGGTTGCCGATCTGAATCGCATCTTTCATGTTATGGGTAACCATAAGCGCGGTCAGATTTTGTTCGTCTACGATCTTTTCGGTGAGATCGAGGACTTTGCGGGCTGTTTTGGGATCGAGGGCGGCGGTATGTTCATCTAAAAGAAGGAGCTTTGGCTTCTGGAGGGTTGCCATCAGAAGGGTGAGCGCCTGGCGCTGTCCGCCGGAGAGTAAGCCCACTTTGCTGGTCATACGGGTCTGAAGCCCCAGGTCGAGCTGTGCCAATGCCTCACGGTAGAAGTCCTTTTCATTCTTTTTGATGCCCCAGCCGAGTCCTCTGGATTTGCCGCGGCGCAGTGCCATGGCAAGATTTTCCTGTATCTCCATATTGGCGGCGGTGCCGCGCATCGGATCCTGGAAGACTCTGCCGATATATTTAGCGCGTTTGTATTCTGGTTCTCTGGATATGTTTACGCCGTCGATCTCGATTTTACCGGAATCGATCGGATATACGCCTGCGATCATATTTAACATGGTGGATTTTCCAGCACCGTTTCCGCCGATGATCGTCACGAAATCGCCCGGTGCCAGGTGTAAGTTGATACCGTTTAAGGCTTTTTTCTCATTAACAGTTCCTTTATTAAAAGTTTTCTTTACATTTGTTATCGTCAGCATTACTCCTCCCCCCCTTCTGAATAATCTTTTCTCAGCCGGTATTTAGCGAGTGCTACCGGAATACAGAGTGCCAGTGCTACAATGACAGCAGAGAGCAGCTTCATGTCGTTTGCATCCATACCCATGCGGAGTACAACCGCACGGATCACAAAGTAAATGACCGAACCGACAACCACGGAGGTCAGTTTCCAATAGAAAGAGGTCAATCGTCCCATCAGGACTTCGCCGATGACGATCGCCGCCAGACCGATGACGATAGCACCGGTACCACTTCCAACATCACCATATTTCTGGCTCTGGCAGACGAGTGCGCCGGAAAGACCGACCAGGCCGTTGCTGACCATCAGGGATAAAAGCTTCGTCATACGGGTGTCCACGCCCAGCGCGCGCACCATATCCTCGTTGTTACCGGTTGCACGCATCGCACTTCCGATCTCGGTTCCGAAGAACCAGTAAAGAAACAGAATAGCCGCCACAGCCAGCACAATTCCAACGATCATCGATGCCTGTGCCTGGGTCATCCCGAAGGAAGCAGCCAGCCCGCTGATAAGTGTCTTAACTTTCAGAAGCGGCAGATTGCTCTTTCCTCCCATGATCCGGAGGTTGATCGACCAGAGGGAAATCTGAGTCAGAATTCCTGCCAGAATCGCTGGTATCTCAAATACAGTATGAAGAATACCCGTTACCGCACCAGCCACGACACCGGCTGCCGCTGCAACTAAAAGTGCCAGCACCGGATTTACTCCTTTGTTGACTACCAGGACTGCACAAACGCAGGCGCCCAACGCGAAGCTTCCGTCTACTGTCATATCCGCGATATCCATCAGGCGGAATGTAATATAAACTCCTAATACCATGATTCCCCAAAGAACGCCCTGTGCGACCGCGCCCTGCAGGGATACTAATAAACCGCTCAATCTTTTACCTCCCCGTGTTTCGTATTTTCTTCATCTGATTAACTGTAAAGACTGCCAGATCGGCATATTTATTTTATGCTTCTGATCTGACAGTCCATCTCATTTGAAGTTTAGGTCTTTCTGGTACTCTTTATTTCTCAAGTCCAGATACATCGATTCCCAGCGTCTCTGCTGTCTCTTCATTGACACTCAGCTCGCACTTGGAAGCGTCCAGATAACCGATCGGCATCTTAGAAATATCGGCGCCCTCAGTCAGGATTTTAACGGCCTGCTCACCGGTCATATAACCTAACTGGTAGTAATCAATACCGTAAGTAGCAAGACCGCCTGCATCTACCATGCCTTTCTCGCCGCAGATAACCGGAAGTTTATTCTCATTTGTTACCATCGTTACGGTTGCCATACCAGCCGCGATCATGTTGTCGGTTGGTGTGTATACACAGTCTACATTGCCAACCATAGATTCTACAACGGTAGGAATCTCATTGGAATTGGAAACGGTGTAATCTTCATACTCAATACCAGCTGTATCAAGTGCTTCTTTCGCCATGTCAATCTGAAGAACGGAGTTTGCCTCCGCGCTGCAATACAGAAGTCCGACCTTTTTTACATCTGGAATAATCTGCTGCATCAGATCAATCTGCTCTTTAACCGGAGTCAGATCAGAAGTACCCGATACGTTGCCGCCCGGAACCTCGTTGCTCTCTACCAGACCGGAAGCCGCCGGATCGGTAACAGCGCTGACAAGAATCGGAATCGAATCGGTCACACCTGCAACTGCCTGTGCTGCCGGGGTTGCGATTGCAAAAATCAAATCATCTTTATCGTTGACCAGTTTTTCTGCGATCGTCTGGCATGCAGACTGCTCGCCAGCTGCATTCTGCTGGTCGATCTCGTATTTGATGCCTGCATCGTCCAGCGCTGCCACGAAGCCCTCATTGGTCTTATCCAGTGCCACATGCTGGGTCAGCTGTAATACGCCAATCTTATAGGTCTCGCCGTCTGCTGTCTGCTCTGCCTCTTTGCTTTCTTCTCCGTCTGCGGACTCCGCTGCTGTCGTGTCCGTACTTGCTGTCTGTCCTCCGCAGGCTGCCAGGGATGCCGCCATCGCGCCAGCCAGCATCAGGGCTGCTAATTTCTTTGTCTTTCTCATAATATCATCCTCCTGAACCTTTTCAACGTATGTAACAGATTTTCCTCTTATGCATCAAACCATGATTTATTTTTCACTTTAAAGAGCTGAACTGTTACGCTTTAAAGCAATCATACTACAAACTCCAAAAAGAGTCAACCTAAAATTCCACTATTTTATAGGGAATTTAGGTTGACTCTTTTTTATTTTGCTTCCGCGATCTGCAGTTTCACCGTAAACGTTGAACCTTTTCCGACTTCCGACTCTACCTTCACGCTTCCATGATAAAAATTCACGATATGCTTGACGATCGAAAGACCAAGCCCGGTGCCGCCCTGTTTGCGGCTGCGCCCTTTATCCACCCGGTAAAACCGCTCAAAAATACGGCTCTGGCTCTCCGCCGGGATGCCGACGCCGGTGTCGCGGACCGTCAGTATCATATCCGCGCCCCAGTGCTTGACCTGCACCCAGATTTCGCCGCCCTCGTTGTTATACTTGACCGCGTTTGTCAACAGATTGTTAAACAGCTCCTGCATCTGGCGCAGATCGGCACGAATCGTGAAATTCTCGCACTCTTTATGGACTGTGATGCCGCGCGACGCCGCCTGCGCGGCAATCGAAGACAGGCTGTCCTCCAGCAGTTCCACCGTGCGGATTGTCACAATATCTGCTTTCGCACCGCGCGATTCCAGACGGGAGATCATCAAAATATCATCCACCAGGTTCGTCATCCGCATTGCCTCTTTTTTTATGCGTCCCAGAAAATCACGTGCCGTACCCGGATCCTGTGCCATGCCGCTTTCCAAAAGCTCGACATAACCGCGGATCGAAGTGATCGGTGTTTTCAGCTCATGCGATGCATTGCTGAAAAACTCCTGCCGAATCTGTTTTTCTTTCTCGATGCGATCCAGATATTTCTTCATATTCCGGGACATCCGCGTCGTCGTGTCCGCGATGACATTGATCTCCTCATACGGGCATTTTTCAAACCGAAAACGCGTGTAGTCGTCATCCATCCGCACCATTTCACTGGAAATTTCCTGCAAAGGACGCGTGATGGACTGGGAAAACCGTTCCGCCTCCATTGCCGATGCAAAAAAAGCTATTCCAAAGCTCAAAAAAGCGGCCGGAATCAACATCAGGATATATTCACCCAAACCGGTTGAACAGGCAGAAAGGCGCAGTATGTATTTGCCGTCCGATGAACGGATCGCCGCGTACGCCATCTGCATTCCTAACGTTCCGGAACGCCGCACCGAATATCCATAGCCCGTCGCCAGCGCATCCTTCACTTCCTTGCGCTCCAGATGATTTTCCATCTGATTTACCTGCGCTACTTCCGTATCAGCCACCACCGTGCCATCCATCCGGATCAGCGTATAACGGCTATTATTGTCGTTCGTAAGGTCGCTCAAATCCATCAGCTGTTCTTCCACATTTCCCGTATAATCCAACATACGGTCAACGGATTCCAATGCAAAATGCATGTCCTCCCTTGACCGTTTGAGCAATACACTGCTGGTAACCACCAGAGCGATAAATGTATTCAGAACCAGCGCCAGGAATAACAGATGAATAAATTTCGTCAAAATCGCTTTTCGCATCGTTTCATCACTTTCCCGCTTCTTTTTCCTTTAAAAACCGATATCCCACGCCGCGCACTGTCTTGATCTGGGCTCCGGCGTCATGCAGCTTCTGCCGGAGTGTCTTGATGTGCATATCCAGCGTTCTCGTCTCCCCATCATAGTCATAGCCCCAGATATGGTCGAGAAGCTCGTCGCGCGTCACCACCCGGTTGATATGTTCCATGAGATATGTTAAAAGTTCAAATTCTTTGAGCGTCAGCTCCGTCCGGCCGCCGCAGGCAATCACCTCCCGCGTCTCCCGGTTGATGCTGACTTCACCGATCGTCAGGCTGGAAACCTCCTCTTTTGCAGGTTCCACCCGCTTTAAAAGGTTTCTGACGCGCGCCGAAAGCTCCAGAATACCGAACGGTTTCGTCATGTAGTCGTCAGCACCGTTGTCAAGTCCCTGTACAATATCCATCTCACGATCCTTTGCCGTCAGCATCAGGACCGGGGCTGCGGAAAAGTCCGGCATCTCCCGGATCTTGCGGATCGCCGCCATGCCGTCCATCCCCGGCAGCATCCAGTCGAATACAAACATCGCCGGATACTCCCGCTGCGCCTCCCTGCCTCTCCGGAGCAGGGCCGAAAGGCTGTCAAGCGCTTCCTCTGCCGTCTCAAATCCGCTGGCGCAGTAACCGAAGTTTTCCAGTGCCACGCAGATCAGATTCCGGATATTTTCATCATCCTCAATCACATATATCCGATATTTCATTACTGCATCTCTTCCTTTACGTAGCCAGCTACATTCTTGGCATGATCCGCGATTCTCTCATAATTTGCCAGTGCATCCAGGAAGATAACACCGCCCTCAATCTTGCATTCTCCATTGGAAAGACGGTTCATATGGCTCTCGCGCATCTCTTCTTCCATATTGTCAACCTCTTCCTCCCAGCGGGCAGTCTGACGTACTTTCTGCATATCATGCGCCTGACGCGCCTCCACGGACGCCTCGACCGATTTAAGCGTTGCATCTGCAATCGTCCGTAGCTCTTTCAGCGCCAGATCCGAGAAATCAATATTCACATTCTCAATCCGTTTCTTGGCAAGCTCTGCTAAGTTTTCACAGTGGTCACCGACACGTTCAAGATCACCGATTGTATAATACATATTCTTAACGAGAAGATGCTGTTCATCATTCAAGGAGAGGTTGTTGATCTTTAAGAGATATTCGGTCAGCATTTTCTCCATGCGGTCGATCGTCTCTTCATTTTCAAATACCTGTTCACAGAAATTATCATCTGCATCCACCAAGGCTGCTGTCGCTATTTTTAGATTGGCAACCGCTACCTTACCCATGTTGACAACCTCGTTGCACGCCGTCTCAATCGCAAAGGACGGAGTTTCGAGGATACGGTCGTCTAAGTGACGGATCATCTCGGTCTCGACACTGTTTGCCGACCACTCTTTCTCTGTCTCCTTCGGCTTCGGAACAATCACATCCGATGCCTTTACCAGGAAACCAGCAAACGGGAACATAATGCAGGTGTTGACAACGTTAAATATCGTATGGAAAATCGAAATTCCCACACTGTCCGCACGCGTCATCGCAAGCTCCGGATTCATCATAAACACGATGTATAAAGCGACGCCAAATACAACTGCACCCGTCACATTGAACAGAAGGTGAATGACCGCCGCACGCTTTGCCGTACGGGTCGTACCGATACAAGATAACAGCGCGGTCGCACAGGTACCGATGTTCTGTCCCAATGTAATAAAGACTGCTGACTGCCAGTTTACCATGCCGTTGATCGCCAGCATCTGTAAAATACCGACGGACGCGGAACTACTCTGGATGATTGCGGTAACTGCCAGACCGACTAAAATACCTAAAAGTGGATTCTGTCCCAGTACCCGGAAGGACTCGGAGAAGATCGGCGCATCCCGGTACGGCTCAATCGAACCAGACATGAAAGAAAGACCGATAAACAGGAGTGCAAAACCGATCAGGACTTCGGCACCCTCTTTTTTCTTGTGGCTCTTCGCAAACATCGTGATGAATGCGCCGATACCGAAGAGAACCGGTGCAAAGAACTCTGGCTTTAACACCTCGCCCCATTCACTCATCGACACAATCCAGCTCGTCACAGTCGTACCAATGTTGGCACCCATGATGATGCCGGTCGCCTGCAGAAGATTGATAATTCCGGCATTTACGAAACCAACGACCATAACCGTCGTCGCGGAACTACTCTGGATGATCGCGGTAACACCCGCGCCCACCAGCACGCCCAGCAAGCGGTTCGAAGTCAGGATCTCAAGCACACGTTGTAAACGATTGCCCGCAAACTTCTGCAGACCATCCGCCATCGACTCCATTCCATACAGGAACATTCCCAGTCCTCCAATGAACTGAAAGAGTGTTCCCAAAGTACTAATAGACATACATATTCTCCCATCATCTTTTGATCTTTACACGTAGTATGTCTTCACTATATCAAATAAATGTAAAAATAACCAGCAGGAAATGTAAAATCTGTGTAAAATCTGATATTCGCAACACTGTACTGCCTGAATGAGAGGATGGTTACAGGACAGCCCGGTATCACTCCTATGGCGCCGGGTTGCGAAAGCCGCCTTCCACAAACCGCCCGCTCGCAAACATCGCCTGAACAGCAACCCGGTAGTCAGATAGCTTCTGTGCCTTCTTAATCTTCTTCAATTCTTTTTCACATCCCGGAAAATGGCACTGGAAATAATACCAGAGTTCCTTCATTTTAAACAAAGTATTCCGGTCGCCAGACATGATTTCTGCATAACCGGTCAGGAGGCGATCGTGGAATTGCTGGAAGGATTGGAGATGAGTCGAGGATAGCAGATTCCGCACCTCTCCAAAAATCCACGGACTTGCAACCGCCCCACGCCCAAACATCAACGCGGCTAATTTCGTTTTTTTCTGCATTTCGCCTTTGTCAGACGGTTCATCTTGTCCTACAATTTCTTCCATGAGCGCAGACGCATCCGCCGCCGAAAAAAGATTTCCATTATAGCTGACCGGGCAGCGGCTCTGCTCCAGCGCATACGCAAATGACTCCATCCGTATTTTCCCCTTATAATAGTCCTCGCGCACTCTCGGGTGTACAATCAGTTCTTCCAGCGGATAGTGATTATAGATAGCAAGCAGGCGTGGAAATTCAGACGCTTCTTTCATGCCGATCCGGGTTTTGATCGACAAACGCACCGGCTTTCCATCCGACGCGTGGATTTTTTCCAATCCGTTGCAGACTTCCTCCAGAAACAAGCTCAAATCTTCCGGCTCGGCTAAAAATCCCGCGCCCTTTTTCTTCGTAACCACCGTCCCCGACGGACAGCCCAGGTTCAGATTAACCGTCCTATATCCATACTCCGCCAGTTCCTCGCAAACCCACAGAAAATCTTCCGCCGAATGCGTCAGAATCTGCGGGATCAGGCATAATCCCTGATTATGCTCTGGAAGAATATCGTTCCTCTCCCTGGATGTCAGCTTATGGCTGGAACCTGGTGCAATGAACGGACTGTAATACCGGTCAACGCCCCCATAAATGACTGCATGCACCTGCCGGAATACGTATCCCGTGATTCCCTCCATTGGTGCAAAATCTAATTTTACACTCCTTGCATCGTTCGCGCTTATACGATTCGCGCCCACTTTTAATGCCTCTGGCTGAATCATTTTCTTCACGCTTCATTTCCTCCCAGTGATATGATATAGATCGGATTCTGCCCTTTCATCAAATGACTGGAACCAATCTTCTCCGCTTTTGCAATCTGCATGGACAGAATCTCCGCCTCTATCCCGCGCTCTTTCAGGTAACTCATAAGCACTGTCAGAGACTCCAGCGCAATCAGGTTGATCACAATCCGGATATCTGGGTTCAAGTGGAACAATTCATCCAGAATCTCGCGCATCTGTCCGGTTGTTCCCCCGATAAATGCCCGATCCGGTCGATGAACACTTACCTGTGCAAATGTCTCCGGCGCCTTTCCCGGCACGATCGTGACCGCCTCTGTTTTGGCTTTCTCACAATTTGCCCGGATCAGTTCAACCGCCTCTTCCTTATATTCAAACGCACACACATGAATCCCCGGACAGCTTACCGCCGCTTCCACACTGACAGAACCCGTTCCCGCGCCAATGTCCCAGAACTCACAGTCCTCATACAATTCCAGCTTGGACAATGACACGGTCCGCACCTCACTCTTCGTCATCGGGACCTTGCCCCGGATAAACCATTCATCTCGCATTTGCTACTCCCCATTTTCTAGATTCTCATATAAATTCACTCAATTGATATATTTTTTCTGACTCCCTTTGGCACATACATCCAGCCATTTTCGCAAAAAATCTGGACAGGATGCATAATAGAGATGCGGAAATCCGCCAATCTGTCCTCCCTTTTCATGGATGCAGCGCCAGCTTCGGTTTCCGGTCGGTTTGACTGCCTCCCAGTCGGTGCCCGGATCTTCGCTCTCCCAGTAATGGAACTCATGCCCGTGAATTTCCTGACCGGATGAGGTCAGCAGACGCACATAGCCAAACCGGCGCAGGCGGTTCGTCCGGTAAGCGTCAAATGGATAAACGCCAGCCATTTCCCAGTGTTTTCCATCGCTTCCTTCAAGAGTACGGTGTAAATATAAAAATCCACCACATTCCGCCAGAAACGGCATTCCCGCCGCAATCGACCGCCGGATACTCTCACGCATCGCCGCGTTCTTTGCCAGCTCCCGTGCGTAATTCTCCGGATAACCGCCGCCAAATAAAAGCCCATCCACTCTGTCCGGGATTTTTTTATCCCTCAGTGGACTGAAATAAACCAGCTCCGCCCCCATCTGTTCCAGAAGGCGGAAATTTTCCTGATAGTAGAAACAGAATGCCTCGTCACGGGCAACACCGATGCGAACGCGCGAGGTGACTTTTTGCTCTTGACATGCTGGGAATTTCGCTATACTTTCCGCCTCCATTGATTCGTTTTCTGCTTTTTCTTTCTCTTTGTTTTCTATCCTCAATGGCAGCATCCCTGCCACTTCCAGCACCCGCTCCACCGCGATTGACTTTTCCATCTGATCCGCCAATCGCCCGATCCGCTCGCGCAGCCGATCGATCTCGCCCGGCAGAAAAAGTCCCAGATGGCGGCTTTCCATATGGTATTCCTCGGATTCCGGCAGATAACCAAGCACCGGAAGCCTCGACGCCTCTTCCACGGCTGCTGCCAGTCGCTCATAATACATCGAAGAAACCCGGTTCAAAATCACCCCGGCAATATGGCTTTTTTCCCGGAAATGTAAAAATCCAGATGCCATTGCTGCCGCCGACAACGATGCGCCCTTACAGTCCAGCACCAGAATCGCCGGCGTGTCTGTGATCTCTGCAATTTCCCAGCTGCTGGCGGACGTTTCTGTTCCGCCCAAGCCGTCATAATAGCCCATGACACCCTCTAAAACTGCGATTCCCGCCTGTTCTTCCCGCACTACATCCACCAAAACCTCCCGCACGCCTTCCGCCGGCAGAAAAAAGCTATCGAGATTTCGCCCGGGAATGCCGAGCACATAGCGGTGAAACATTGGATCGATATAGTCCGGTCCACATTTGCACGCGATCGGATTCAGACCGCGGCGGCGAAGGACTTCAAGCAGCCCGCAAGTCAGAAGGGTTTTTCCACTGCCGCTTTTTGGGGCGGCAAGCATGATACGTGGAAATACTCCGACAGAATCTGCAGGAAGCAAACGTTTATCTTCTTGTTCAAACCTTTTCAGCTGCTTTACATTCTTTATTTCATCCGTAACTTCCAGCAGCATCAAGCTCAAATCCGCAAATTCCAATTTTTTCATTTCTTCCGCGGTTCCGCTCCGGATCTGCTCTTCCGGGTAAGATAAGTTTTCACCAACCGTCACCTGTACATTTCCATATCCCGCCTGTGTCAGACGTTCACAAAACTGTCCAGCTCCATTTTTGCCGCCCATGAGGATAAACGCACGCTTAGCCGGTTCTTCTGGATCACACAGACGTTTCATCACCCGATCGACAGACAATTCTCTTCCATGTGCGGAATAAATCGCCGCATCTTCCCAGTGCGTCCCCAGGCGTGCCGCCAGATAACTGACACAGGATGTACCCGGATAGACGGTAAATGGATAACCAGCTTCCCGCAGCCGCTCTGCCATCCTGGATGCCCCGCTGAAAAAGCCGGTATCACCCGAATACAGGATGACCGCCTGCTTCCATTCCGGGTGCTCTGATACAATCTGTATCACATCGTCAGGAAGATATGCTTTATAGCACTTCCTTTCTTTTTCCACCGCAGCCGCTGATTCCTGTCTGTTTTCAGCTTTTCCTTCCTTGCTAATCAGCAAATCATTCTGCAGCGCTCTCTCCGCGGATTCCAGCATACGCCCCGCGCCAATCAAGGCGTCACTCTCTCGAATTGCCCGAAGGACTTCCCCTGTCATCTGGGACGGCTGTCCCATGCCAATTCCCGCCAGAATCAAATGTGTTTTTAACTCTCCAACATTCCCCTCATCCGCCTTCTTCAGCACCTCCATTGCCTCTTCCAGCGAAATCCCATCCTCCTCCGGTCTGCGGATCACAACCACTCTGGTTCCATTTTCACGCGCCGCTTCCACCTTTTCCTGAAATCCGCCCGCACGCCCGGAATCTTTCGTCAATAGCCACTCCGCTTTTGTCTGTCGGAGAAATAGCGTATTCATTTCAGTGGAAAAAGGTCCCTGCATCGCAATCAGATGGCTGCCAGTTATCCCCAATTTTTCACATTTCTTCAAAACATTCGAAGTTGGAAGCACTCTCGCATACACCCGTTTTTGATAATCTGGTATCTGGCACAGGGCTTCCAGTTCTTTGCTGCCGGTTGTGGCAAAAATCACGCCGGAAACAGAAGAAAGAAATGACACTGCCTCCTGAATGGAATCAACCTCGACCCAATCACGTGCTTTGTTTTGTTCGCCCTCTGCGCGCAGGCACCGTTCCAGGCGAACACCAGTCCGTCCGCACGCTTCCTGGATTTCTTCTGAAACAAGTCTGGCATGCGGATGTGTTGCATCGATCACAAGATGAATCCCCTGGTTTCGGATAAATTCTTCCATCTGGTAACGATCCATCCGTCCACGTAAGACTTTTATCACTGAGGATGCCTGAACATTTTTCAAGCTTTTCTTTGCAAGGCAAGTATTGTGGTTCAAATCTGGATTCCCTGCATTCCCAGACTCCATCAGCTCCTCCTGCAAAAGCTCCTCTCCATACTCCGAAGCCACGCTGACCCACGCCTCAATCTTTTCCCGGCTGCAATATTCCGCCAGCAGGCGCCCTTCTGTCGTTCCTCCAAATATCCATATTTTACACATCGCGGTATCCCCTCGGTGTCACCAGACATCCATTTAACATCTGCGTTTCCTTATTTCCAATAAATACGGTCGTAAACATATCCACCGGCGTCTTTTCCAGTTCTGCCAGTGTTAGAAGGTGCACCGCCTCGCCCTCGCGGCCAATATTCTGTACATATCCGCAGGCAGTCTCACCACTTTTATACTCTAAAAGAATCCGGCAGGCACGCTCCAGATAATCGTGGCGTTTCCGGCTGGATGGATTGTAGAGGCAGATAATAAAATCCGCTTCCGCCGCTGCACGCAGCCTTTTTTCGATCACTTCCATCGGCGTCAGAAGGTCACTCAGGCTGATCACCGCAAAATCATGTCCCAACGGTGCACCGAGAATGGCTCCGCCTCCCAGCGCTGCCGTCACTCCTGGAATTACTTCCACGTTCACATCTGGGTACGCCTCTGCCATCTGCAGCACCAGCCCCGCCATGCCATAAACGCCGCTGTCCCCACTGCAGATCATTGCTGTTTTCCGACCATCCTGCGCCGCTTTCAATGCCATCTCACAGCGTTCCTTTTCCTGGCGCATCGGCGTTGTCAGAAATTCCGCCTGTGGATAAAATTCTTTTACCAGGTCCACGTATACCGTATAACCGATGATCACCTGGCTTTCCCGCAAAATGCGGTCTGCCCGGACCGTCATCTGTTCTCTCGCCCCCGGTCCAATTCCGATCACGTATAATTTTTTTTCTTCCACTGCTGCCTCCTTACTTGCTCCGATGCCGGAACCGCTACTGCTGCCGTCACACCGTTAAACGCCATTTTCTGTACTCTCAGATCGATCGCAGGCAGATTTTTCTCATCCATCTCCCGTTCCCGGTAAATCCGGCGCACCCCCATGACGGCTGCACGCTCACAAACATTTCCTACCCCTACTGTCTTCCGCACAAACGGCGATTCTGCAAACTTCGTACCGGCACTCTCCAGCTCTTCCGGGGTAAAACTCCACAGTTCCACATCCCACTCCTTCGCAAGCGCCAGAAATGCCATCTCATTTTTCTTCCGATCCACCGTTGCAATCGCCCGCACCGCACTTTTATCAATCATCGCCCGAGAAAGTGCCACTCTTGCCATCTCCCGGACAGCATTCAGGGACGAATCCCGGCGGCATCCCATTCCAAGAACAACCGTTCGCGGATACAGGCGCAGAAGTTCCGGCGTACCTGATTCATTTTCCGGCTCATAACTTTGCTCTTTCTTCTGCTCACTTTTCTGCCCAAGCGATCCTATATCGGATTTTCCGACAGACATATCTATCTCAGCCGCCTTCGCCGAATCGCCGGTTTCCACTGCCACTACCGCCGCTGCTTTGGCTGCATCCCGCTGTTCCTTCTTCTCCTGCAGCCCAATCACCATATCCCGGCGCACCAGAGACGCTGGGGCATTTTTCGGGCATCCACCCTGTTTCAGCGTCACATAGATGTTTTCCTTCTGCCATACGCCCGGAGTAATCTCTGCCGGAACGATTCCATCTACTGGATAATCACTGAAAAAGCCAATTTTTTCACCGCGCAGCTCCGCCGCAGAGATTTGTTTCGCCAGTTCCCGGTCACTGATCACCAGCTCATTTTCCGCTGCAAATACATCAACTGCAAATGCCTGCCGCAGATCCGTTGCCGTCGTAATTACCGGTTCTGCCCCCAGAATCTGCGCCGCTGTCTCTGCCAGTTCATTGCATCCGCCCACATGTCCAGACAAAATCGGGATCGCATAACGTCCCTGCTCATCGATCACCAGCACCGCCGGATCTTTCAGCTTATCCTGCACCCACGGCGCAATCAAACGGACTGCAATCCCCGCCGCCCCGACAAACAAAATTGCTTCCTTCTCCTGAAATGCTTCCTTGACCACCTGTTTCAGCGGTTTCGAATGTTCGGATCCTGTATAATCTAAAAAGTCCAACGCCTCTTCCATCTGCTGGCTTAATTTCTCCAGCAGGCGCGTCGCCGTCTCTTTTCCCTGCGCAGTAAAGCAAATGCAGATACCGTTCCTGACCCGAAGTTTCAACTGCTCCATTTATAACAATCCCTTTCTATTACTCATATACAAAACCATCCGTCCCCTGACGGAATTCAGTTGTGAATTCTGGCGCATATAAACGTGAGCGCTCGTATCCCGCCTGGGCAGTCACATCCCCGACGATAATCAGAGCTGTTTTTTTGATATTTTCCTGCTCTGCCGCCTCTGCAAGCGTGGCAACCGTGCAGACAACCCGCTTTTCATCCGGCCAGGTCGCTTTGTACACGATCGCCGCTGGCGTGTCCGCCTCATATCCGCCCTTTATCAGCTCTTCCGAAAGCTTCTTCAGCATTCCCGTGCTTAAAAATATAACCATAGTCGCATGATGCGCTGCAAACGACGCGATGCTCTCCCGCTCCGGCACCGGCGTCCGCCCCGCCATCCGGGTGATAATCACGCTCTGCGAAACGCCCGGCAAGGTATATTCCAGATTCAATGCAGATGCCGCGCCGCAGAAAGAGCTGACGCCCGGGCATACCTTATAAGAGATATTTAACTTGTCCAGCTCGTCCATCTGTTCCCGGATCGCACCATACACGCAGGGGTCGCCCGTGTGAAGCCGCACCGTCATCTTACCCGTCGATTCCGCTTCTTGGATCTTTTCGACCACTTCTTCCAGCGTCATTTTCGCACTGTCATAGACAACGGCTGATTCTTTTTTATAATCCAAAAGCTCTGGATTGACCAGAGAACCTGCGTAAATAATCTGGTCTGCCTGATTCAAAAGGCGTGCTCCCCGCACTGTGATTAAATCTGGCGCTCCCGAACCTGCTCCGACGAAATATACCATATATGTGATTTCTCCTTTTTTATTTAATATTCGAATCTCAACTTTTCGTAATTTATGATTATTCAATCTATCATTACTTCCACGCCTCTCTCCATCTCCAGCAGCTCCCGCACATACGCATCCGCCCCAGCTGTCCGCGCCATCAGTCCATAATTGCTCGAAAATAGCATTACCTCCGTCTGAACGCCGCTCTCTTCTTCCAATACCGCTTTGACCTGATTCGCCACCTGCTCCATGACCTGTTTCAGATATCCATGTTCATATAGGAAATCTGCCGCTTCCTCAGTCGTATTCATCGGCAGCAGGGCATCTGCCTCCGGAAATCCAACGGTCCGCGCGCATGCAGACAAAATCTCCATCCGCCTGTCACCATACCGGGAATGTGTATTCATCACACCACCTGCCACTTTGACCAGTTTTCCAACATGCCCTGCCAAAAGCGCCTGGTGAATTCCTTCCTGTGAAAGCATTTTAAAGCTGGTCCCGATAAAATTACTGCACTTGATGAAATTTTCCATCGAAAGCCCGGTTTCTTCTTTTAAAAATCGTTCTCCATAATTGCCTGGCGCCACTGCCAGCAGCGAAACATCCTTCTGGGCGTGCACCCGGATATCCAGCCGGATCGTCTCAACCAATGCCGCCTCACTCATCGGGTTCACAATCCCAGTTGTACCAAGCACCGAGATACCACCGATGATCCCCAGATGCGGGTTAAACGTTTTCTCCGCCAGCTCCCGCCCGGAAGGGATAGAAATCTCAATCCGCAAAGGTAACTCCGGCATGCCCGCCTCCCGGCGTGCCAGAGCCGCCTCCCGGAAAATAGCCGTCCGCGGTACCGGGTTGATCGCGTAATGCCCCACCGGACACGAAAGACCGTCCCGCGTCACCATGCCGATGCCCTCGCCGCCGGTTACCTCAATTCCTGGATACGCCGGGTCTGTGTAACCGCTTTCAGTTATGCTATCATGATAAGCCAGGACGGCCCGTGCACAAACCAATGTCCCATTCGTCACATCCGGATCGTCACCGGAGTCCTTCTGTACACCGCATACTGCGCTATCTTCCTCCCGCTCTGCCCGGACAATCGGCAGAATCGCCCGGACGCCGGAAGGTGTCACTGTCTCTGCTGCCGCAGGTGCTTCCCCTGTGCAGAGAAACAACACCGCCGCCCGCGTACACGCCGCCGCGCAGGTTCCGGTCGTAAATCCGGTTCGAAGTTCCTTTTTTTCATCTGTCTGTTTCTTTTCCGTCTCCATCTGCCTCCCTGTATGCCATTTTCTGCCTGAAGATTCTTCTGTCCATTATAGGAGATTTACACCCGACTTTCAACTTATTACTATTTATATTTAAAATTCCAGTAACAATCCCTCATTTTCCCCTTGCACTTTCCTCAACTGTGCGGTACAATACGGAATATAAATAAGTAGATTTAATTACATATTCAAGAAATAGTTATTATAAACGTGCAAGGACAGCTAACATGTAAATATAAAAAACCGGAAAGATCTTCTCTTTCCGGCATTTTAAGTCTCACACACTTTAAAACAATACAGTTTTAAACAACAACGTGAAACATTATTTGGTACGGACAACCAGATGGGCATTGACATACTCCCAGGAGTATGTGCCCGCTTTGCCGCCGTCCTCAATGAAAAATGGAGTTACCATCTTGTAGCCTTCATCCATCATCATGGTTGCAGCTTCCAGACATGATTCCTCTTCGTTTTCAAAATCAACATTAATGCATGGATTCTCTTCCATGGAAGGATTGTCCTCATTCGGATCTAAATGTGCAATTGCGTACTGCATATGAATTCTCCTTTTCCTTATGATACTGAGAGTCTGAAAACTCCCTGCCACTCATTATAACTATCTTTCAATCAAGCGTCAAGCACCTGCGGGCGCACCTTTACTATATAAAATTTTGGGGTGAAAACATGAACACAATTATCAATTTAATCGAAAAAACCTACTATTTCCTCTGGGGTGACTGGATTCATCTGCCGCTTCCTGGCGGAACAACCATCAACCTGCCGCTTCTGGTTCTTCTGCTCGTCCCGACCGGTATCTTCTGTACTATCCAAACGCGGTTCCTGCAGATCCGAATGCTTCCGGATATGCTGCGTGCGCTGCTGGAAAAAGCCGAAACCGGACACAAAGGTGGCTCTCTCTCCGCACTCCAGGCACTGATCGTGTCAACTGCGACCCGCGTTGGTATGGGAAATCTTGTCGGTATCGTTGCCGCTCTCTCCGCCGGAGGCGCCGGTGCGTTGTTCTGGATGTGGGTAACCGCGCTGCTCGGTTCGGCAACCGCTTTTATCGAGGCGACCTTAGCCCAGCTTCACAAACAGCCGGATCCGCTCTACGGCGGTTACCGCGGCGGTCCTGCTTACTACATTCACGACTGGATCAACAGCAAACGCCAGAAACAGGGAACGCCGGTTTCGAAGAAAAATCTTCTCTCCGTACTGTTTGCGCTCTCCGGTCTGATCTGCTGGTGCGGTATCAGCCAGGTCATCAGTAATTCCGTGACCTCTTCTTTTAAGAATGCATTCGGCATCCCGCCGATCTACTCATGCCTGTTTTTAGTTCTCCTTGCGGCAGTCATCGTTCTTCGGAAAAATGCCTCCGTCAGGGTTCTGGATCTGCTGGTTCCGATCATGGCAGGCATTTACATTATCCTGACCCTGTTTTTAATTATCGTGAACTTCCGCCAGCTTCCAGGCGTTTTTGCCCGCGTTTTTGAGGAAGCACTCGGTCTGCGCCAGGCAATCGCAGGCGGCTTCGGCGCCGTATTGATGAACGGTGTCAAACGGGGACTTTTCTCCAATGAAGCAGGAAGCGGTTCCGCCCCGTGTGCGGCAGCGACAGCAGAAACCTCCCATCCTGCCAAAGTCGGACTGATGCAGGCGATGGGCGTTTTCATCGACACGCTTCTCTGCACCTGCACAGCCATGATCATGCTGCTGGTCCCGGCTGATAAAATCTCCGGTCTGGAGGGCATGGATCTGCTGCAGGCGGCGATGAGCTGGCATTTCGGGGAATTAGGCGTCATTTTCATAGCCGTAATCCTGTGGCTGTTCAGCTTCACGACCTTCATCGGCATCCTCTTCTACGCCCGCTCCAATGTGAGCTACCTCTTCGGAGACACCTGGGCCGCCCAGACGGCGTACAAGATTCTCGCCCTGATCATGATGTTTGTCGGCGGACTGACCGCCTACACCTTTGTCTGGGATCTCGGTGATGTCGGTGTCGGTCTGATGACCGTCTTCAACCTGATCGCGCTGATTCCGATGTCGAAAGAAGCGCTTGTAAGCCTGCGGGATTATGAGGCAAAATATAAGAAATCATAGCCACTTTATTTCGAAATAAAAAGGGCGTGTGAAAAAACGAGAGTTTTTTCACACGCCCTTTTTCATTAATGATGGAACAGACGGATTCCCGTAAATGCCATTACAATGCCATATTTATTGCAAACCTCGATTACATTGTCATCACGAACCGATCCGCCCGGCTGTGCGATGTACTGAACGCCGCTCTTGTGCGCACGCTCAATGTTGTCGCCAAATGGGAAGAATGCATCAGAACCAATGGTTACACCCTTCATGCCGTCCAGCCATGCGCGTTTTTCCTCACGGGTAAATACCGGCGGTTTTACCTTGAAAGTTTTCTGCCATGCGCCCTCTTCCAGCACATCCATATATTCTTCTCCGATATAAACATCGATCGCATTGTCGCGGTCTGCACGCTTGATTCCATCCACAAACTGAAGATTTAACACCTGCGGAGATTGGCGCAGATACCAGTTGTCGGCTTTCTGACCTGCCAGACGGGTACAATGTACACGGGACTGCTGACCTGCGCCGATACCGATCGCCTGTCCATCCTTCACGTAGCATACAGAGTTGGACTGTGTATATTTCAGGGTAATCAAAGATACGATCATGTCGATCTTCGCGTTCTCCGGCAGCTCTTTATTCTCAGTCACGATATTCTCCAGCAACTCACGGTTGATTGTCAGATTATTTCTACCCTGCTCAAAGGTCACGCCAAATACCTGTTTGCGCTCCACCGGAGCCGGTACATAATCCGGATCGATTTCAATGACATTGTACTTGCCATTTTTCTTTGATTCCAGAATCTCCAGCGCCTCCTTGGTATATCCCGGAGCAATCACGCCATCCGATACTTCTCTCTTGATGATGCGCGCCGTATCTGCATCGCAGACATCCGACAAAGAAATAAAATCGCCGAAGGAAGACATGCGGTCTGCACCTCGTGCTCTGGCATATGCACACGCAAGCGGAGATAAGTCTCCCATATCATCGACCCAGTAAATCTTACGCATCGTCTCGTCTAACGGAAGTCCTACCGCTGCACCTGCCGGAGAAACGTGCTTAAAAGAAGTTGCCGCCGGAAGCCCGGTTGCCTCTTTCAGTTCTCTTACCAGCTGCCAGCCATTGAACGCATCCAGGAAATTGATATATCCCGGTTTGCCGCAAAGTACCTTGATCGGAAGCTCACTGCCGTCCGCCATAAAAATGCGGGACGGTTTCTGGTTCGGGTTGCATCCATATTTTAACTCAAGTTCGTTCATCTTCATTCCTCCTGTATACCCATTTAAACGCATGAATAAACAATTTTGTTTCTGACCTGTTTTCATTTTCAGACGGTTTTTGACTTTTTTTAACTATTTTCCAGTCTGTTCCTACTTATTTTTATTAATGATCTTCGTCTGTGTCTCTCTGGTCGCAATATCAATATAGCGCACAAACAGAGATACCTTATTATCCGGGTTCAGATTCTCCCAGAGTGTCGCTGCAAACTCATCCAGGCTGTCCGGAATCTCGATCTTTTTCGGCTCACCCTCGAAGCTCGGAAGCGGATTGCCGTCGTGCATATAGGTGTGGATGAAATGTCCCTCTCCTGGAACCGGCTTCTCATACGCATATGTATAACGATGGCAGGAATCCGGATTGCCGTCGTTGGATTTCAGAATCGACAGCGCATAGTTGTAACCGCCATCCTCGATATGCAGGATACCGGAAATACGAGGTGTGTAGTTCGGCGCATCCGGCTCGAACTCGCGGCTTCTGAGGGACTGCTCAAAGGTCATCTGGCGATCCATTCCCTCATAAATCGTATCAGTCTGATCGCCGTTGGTCACGATCGTTTTATTTCCCAGCACACGGACCGGTGCATAGATAATCAGACTCGGATCTTCCAGCTTCGCCGGGTCAAATGCCTGTGTGCGGATGCCCTCACCTTCTTCTACAAACACACGGTTGCGGCTGTTCTCGCTTCTTCCCATGATAAAGTATGCCGTAACCGCCTTCTTTCCGTCCGGCGTCCGTCCAATGATAATTCCGCGTCCCGGATAAGAATTGTTTTTCAGTTCCTCTGCTATCGATACAGTCTTCATAATGGCAAAGCTTCCTCCTTCATTGTTGTGCAATAATTCACTACTTTATATTTTACCACATTCTATTCTCATTTCCAGTTAGATTTATTGATTTGTTTTCAGAAGTATTGCTTATATATAGTACTGGTATTATTTTTTATTCTAATAAACATATAAAAGCACCTGCATCCTTTTACAAATGCTCTGCACTACTTCATGACAAACCGCTCTTTTACCGAGTTACTGTTCACGCATACGTGCCCAGTAACGGAATTTGCCGTGGCTTCGCATTTAAATACGGCAAATTCCTGCTGCCACCACGTTTTCTTACGGCACTTTCGGTTCCAAAAGTGCCTACCCGGGAACAGTAACTTTACCGATGCTTTTCAACAAAATACATCATAAAACAGACTGTTCAATCTGTACAATTCGGTGTATAATTAAAGAAAATATGCCATCAGGGCGATACATTTCACATATGTATACAGATTTTTGGAAATGACGGCATGAAGATAGCACAAAATTCGCAAGCGGTCTGCGCTATGCACCGTTACGAAAAAACGTTCATCATCAAAATTCAAGAAAAGGCAGGTTATGAATATGAAAAATGTAACAATTCTCGACCACCCGTTGATTCAGCACAAGATCTCGCTCCTCCGCAACAAGAACACCGGAACCAACGAATTCCGTTCCCTGACCGATGAGATTGCGATGCTGATGGGCTATGAAGCGCTTCGCGATCTTCCGCTGGAAGATCAGGAAGTAGAAACTCCGATCGAAACCTGCAGCACTCCGATGCTGGCTGGTAAAAAACTTGCCGTTGTCCCGATCTTACGTGCCGGTCTCGGTATGGTAAATGGTATTCTGGCACTCGTTCCGTCCGCAAAGGTTGGTCACATCGGACTCTACCGCGACGAGACAACCCATGAGCCGCACGAATACTACTGCAAGCTGCCAACCCCGATCGAACTGCGTACCATCGTTGTCACCGACCCGATGCTGGCAACCGGCGGTTCCGCAGTGGAGGCAATCGACTTTATCAAAGCACGCGGCGGAAAGAACATCAAATTCATGGCAATCATCGCTGCTCCGGAAGGATTAAAGAGACTGCATGAGGCACATCCGGATGTCCAGATCTATGTCGGTCATGTCGATCGCTGCCTGAATGAAAACGCTTACATCTGCCCAGGTCTGGGAGATGCAGGGGATCGGATTTTTGGTACGAAATAAATACTATAGCATTCACAAAAAATCGCTCTTCCCACTTCCGGGTTGAGCGATTTTCCATTTTATCTTTATTTAAAATTTCGTTCTCAAATCGCTATCGCGTAAATTTTTCTGCTATAGCACCGCTATAGTACGCATTCAGCAATTTTTCCAGATCCTTGATCTTCTCTTTCAGTTCCCGTCCGATATCGGTATCTCCGACACACTTGCGCTCCGGCACCCATTTGACCATACGACTCTCGGAATGGATGTCACTCTCCTTTTCGATCGCCGCCTCGGTGGACTCAAACGGATCGTGCGCGGCCAGAATCAGACCGTAGGAGTTGTATATCAGCGTATACCCCGCGATGCCGGTTTCTTTCTGATATGCTCTTGAGAAACCACCGTCGATGACGAGAAGCTTACCGCCGCATTTGAGCGGACTCTCGCCGTCTTTGGATTTGACTGGGACGTGACCGTTGATGATGTGCGCGCCCTCCGGTTCCAGACCGAACTCACGGAGAATGCGGTCAAGCACTTCCTCATTTTCCAGCATATCGTAATACGGATTTTTTACTTCTTTATGTGTCTCTTTTTCTGCCAGAAAATAGCGTTCAAACGTCGCCATCTTGTCCTTGCCGAACAGCGGGGAATTTTCATTCAGCCAGATATACCACATCATATCCCTGCCTTTTTCCCGCTCTGCCTTATCGACCGCGACAAACCCCTTGCGGACATAATTGTCCAAAATATCGTACAGCGCCTTTCCCTTATATCGCTTGCCGTAGATCTCTACCTCCTTGAAGGTACCGTCCTTATTTAACGGAACGCAGCCATGGTAGAGAAGGTTATTGTTGTATACTTTATAGAGACTTCCCTTTGCCAGCAGGAATTTCATATGCTGCTGCAGCTTCTCGCAGTTCATGAATGCACGTTCCAGACGTTCCATAATATCCGCTTCTTCCGGTGTAAATGCATATGGATCTTTCGGATCCACGGTCGGGAAATTCATATCGAGCATCTTGTACTCTTTACCGCCCAGCTCCAGAACACCGCGTTCAAAATCAATATGATGCAGAAGATTTCGTTTCTCCAGGCCAAATTCCGGATGACGCTTGATGATCTGCCCTTCCGCCTTGAACTGGATGATCGAGATCGCCTTGTGCATCTTCTGGTTCATCTCGCGCTCAGACGCACTGTAAGAGTCACTGCCCTTTAACTGGAAGCAGGTGCACGGGTCATCCCCATATGTATTGATCGCAAAGGTTGCCAATGGAAGAAGGTTGATGCCGTAACCATCCTCCAAAATATCCAGGTTTCCATATCGCGCGCAGATACGGATTGCGTTTGCAATACAACCCATCTGTCCCGCTGCCGCGCCCATCCAGAGCACATCGTGATTGCCCCACTGGACATCAATCGAATGATAGGTCATCATCTTGTCCATGATGATATGCGGCCCCGGACCTCGGTCATAGATATCACCCACGATATGAAGATGATCGACCGTCAGGCGCTGAATCAGCTCGCTTAGCGCTATGATAAAGGCTTTCGCCCGTCCCACACGGACAATCGTCTGGACGATCGCATCGTAGTAGGATTCCTTGTCCTGCAGATCGCCGCGCTCAGTCAGAAGCTCTTCCAGCACATAAGCAAATTCCTTCGGAAGCGCCTTGCGGATCTTCGAACGCGTGTACTTGCTCGCTGCCCGGCGGCAGACCGCAATCAGGCGATAGAGTGTGATCTTGTACCAGTCATCCGGATTCTTCTCCGTCTGCAGAATCCGGCTCATCTTCTCCGCCGGATAGTAAATAAGGGTTGCCAGCGACTGCTTGTCCTGACGGCTCAGGGTATTTCCAAATACATCGTCAATCTTTCGCTTGACGGAACCGGAACCATTTTTCAATACATGGGAAAATGCCTCGTATTCTCCATGGATATCGGTCAGGAAATGTTCCGTTCCTTTCGGCAGATTTAAGATCGATTCCAGATTGATGATCTCCGTCGATGCCGCTGCAATCGTCGGGTAAAGCTCTGCCAGTCGATCCAGATAACGCGCCTGCAATGATTTCATGTTTTCTCTAACCCCTCCTGTTTGCGGACGCCCCTTTTGACCCTTTTTCACCCAATCCCGTGCATCCTGCTTCCGATGCCCGTTATGCATATAAAACACATGCAAAAGATACACGCAGAAAGATGGAAAAGAATTTGTAATGCTTGTTGCAAACAATTACAAAAAATCGAAATGGCGTCTCATTTTTAATTCTGATACTTGTATCTTATCACACTTCTATTAAAAACGCCATTTCGATTCCTATAATAAGTATTATTAGTATTTGCGCTGCCACCACGTTATCTTACGGCGCTTTCGGTTCCAAAAGTGCCTATTTATAAATATCCGGTCTCCACTTTGGCAGAATACCTTTGGTAGCCTCTACTGCCGTGGTTTCCCGATCGTCATTATCGATGTCGCCCCTACTCAATTTGGCTGCCCTACCGGTAATATAACTATAAATTTACTTCCGCGCCCTTCCCTGCTCTCAGCCGTCACAGTCCCATGATGTGCCTCAACAATCGCTTTGACGATGGCAAGGCCGATTCCGGCGCCTCCAGTTTTGCGGTTTCTGGACAGATCGGTCCGGTAAAAACGCTCAAACACCAGTGGAAGATCTTCTTTTGAAATTCCAATTCCTTGATCCTCCACACTCAGTTCTGCGACCGTTTCACCGCAATTTACCCGTATCTGTATTTGCCCGTCCTCGTTTGAATACTTGACTGCATTGGAAAGTAGGTTATAAATCACCTGATACAGACGTCCCGCGTCTCCCTGCACGACTGCAGATTCTCCCTGAACCGTACATACAAGCTCTTTCTTCTTTAAATCCGGCTCAAAGGTCTTCTCCACCAGCCTGGATAATTCCAGCAGATCGACCGATTCCAGCACAAGCTCCAGCTTCTTATCTTCAACCTGACGCAGCTTCTCCAAATCAGCAATGATCCCTGACAGCCGCTCCAACTCCCCATAACAGTTCTGCAGCCGTTCTTTCGTCGGATCCCAGACACCGTCCAGCATCATTTCCAGATTTAGCGACACATTCGTCACCGGTGTGCGGAGTTCATGAGCTACATCTGAGGTAAGACGGCGGCGGAGTTTTTCTTGGCGTTCCAGGCTCTCTGCCATCTCATTGACCGATCGGCTCAGATTTTCCACTTCCTGAGTCTGCGCCCGTTCCGTCTGCAATCTCGCCTTATAATCTCCCTTTGCGATTTTCCTCGTCACTTCTGCCACATTCAACAACGGAACTGACAACCGTTTTGCCAGCATGGTTCCCATTGCCACCGCAGCCGTCAACACCACCAATCCAATCCCGATCAAAATCCGGTTCAAAGAATCCAGAAACCGAAAATCACTCTCATTAAAATAATAAGGACTGTAATAGCTCACATCCAGATACCCCACAATGGCATCCCTTTTCCGTATATCATAGCGGTACGTTGAAAATTCACCCTTTAACTGGGGGCGTTTCTCCTCCATTTCCGTGCGGATCTCCTGCATTACCTGATGGCATAACGTCATATCATGATTTTCAGCATCCCATACGACATGGTTTTCCCGATCCAACAGCCGGATCAGATATCCATCTTTCAATGCATACATTCCAATCCCATGGATGTAATCTACATTCCACTCACCATTCCTCTCATCATACTGGGATGGCAGTGATTCTGCCAGCTGTTCCGAAAAATTTTTCCTCTGCAACGCTACGTATCGCTCAAACTGACGGTTAATCAGACCATTCGCCACCGCTCCAATCAGAAGAACCGTGATCAGGACAATCAGTGCAAAACCGGTCGCCAGCTGCGTGCTGATTTTTTGCTTCATTCTGCCGTCCCTCCAAATTTATAGCCCATTCCATGAACCGTACAGAGATAAACCGGCTGCTTGGAATCGTCCTCTATCTTCTTCCGAAGATTTTTAATATGGGTATCGATTACCCGGTCATATCCAGAAAAATCCAGTCCAAAGACCAGCTCAATTAAATTTTCTCTGGTAAATATTTTTTGCGGATATTTCGTAAAGGCAGCCAGCAATTTCCACTCGATCGCTGTAAGCGCCACCGGTTCTCCTTTTTTCCTCACTTCTTTTCGGTCATAATCGATCACCAGATCTCCCTGATTCCAGGAAAACTGTCTGGCAAGCGGAACCAGATCCTCGGTCGAGCGCCGCAAAACCGCCTGCACGCGGGCAGATAAATTTTTCAGACTGAACGGCTTCGTGATATAATCATCCGCACCCAGATCCAGACCATGAATCATATCATATTCCACATTTTTGGCAGTCAGCATGATGATCGGCACGCGCGACTGTTTCCGAATTCGGACACAGACTTCTTCTCCCGGCAGATCCGGAAGCATCAGGTCTAAAATCACCAGAGAAATCGGTTCTCTCTTCAAAATGTTCAGTGCCTCCTCGCCATTTTCCGCCCGAAAAACCTGGTAGCCCTGACTTTCCAGATAGGAAGCAACTGCCTCCCGAATCATCTCCTCATCATCTGCCACAAGCAGCTTCCTTTTCTCTGCCATTCTGACCTCCTCTTGTCATGCCATATTCATTTTCCCATTCTGCCAATTATCCTGAATTCAGTCGCTTTTTGTTATTGTTTATAACTTAATAACCGCCACAGCAGCCCATTCCAAAATCACCTGCTTCCGAATCTTCGAACTCATCTTCACTAATTTCAGCATTTTTCGCCGGGTCCTCTGCCAGCGATTCTTTTTCTTCTTCATCCGTCACAAAAATCTTTCCACGGATCATTCCCATCCAGCAGGTATAATTAACGGTTCCTGTTTCTTCCGGCGTAAATTCAATTACATTTTCCCCCTCTGAAAACGTGTGCGAAATTCCGTACGCCCGCAGCACCATCCGGTAATTGCAACCATTCAGTGCTCCCTTCGGCACATCAATGATCCAGCGGACCGGAGTTCCTGCCTTTACCGTGATATTAGGGTATCGACCGCCGCTCAAAGTACTCCGCACAATCTGAACATCTGTTTTCTCCTCCGTGGCCGCCTCCGATTCGGATGAGGCAATCGATTCAGGCAGCGGTTCAGCTCCCATATTCGGTCCAGCCGAACGCAGGGTTTCTTCGACCTGGCTTCCTGCCGTCCCATCCAGAAGGCCCGACAAACTGAATCCCTGGGACAGCATCGCAAGCCCCAGAACCACTACCAGAACCGCCCCGATTTCCATGACCCGTTTCGTAAACCGTTTTCCAAGCAGCGATACGAACGAGCCCAGTCCCAGCATCAGTGGTACCGTTCCAAGACTGAACATAAACATAGAAAAAGCACCCGCCAGCGGATTTCCCGAAGCCAGCGCTACAATCTGCATCGACTGCAGCGGTCCGCACGGCATAAGCCCGTTCAACATCCCGACTATAAAAGGCTGTCGGTTGCCAGCCTTTTTCTGGTTTACCCTGCCAGCCAGAAACCGTGGGATCTGTGGGATAAAACGCCGCAGTCCCGGAAAAATACCCAGCATATTGATTCCCATGAGAACCATGAAAATACCGGCAATGATTTTCAAAATACCCTGAAGAAAGATCGAGATTCCCACACCGGAGCCTCCGCCGATCAGCATTCCTGCAAATCCTAAAATTGCACCGATCACCGTGTAGGAGATCACACGTCCCAGGTTATAGAGAAGCGCCGACCTCAAAACCGATGCTCCGTTTCCTGTCTCCGTCCGCTTCTGCTGGATACACTGTGACAGGTTGATTCCGCCGCACATGGCAATACAATGTACCGAAGTTAAAAGACCGATCACAAACAGCATCCCATATCCCATTCGGGTGTCCGCCAGCTGGCTTGGCACCAGCCGGTTCAGTATGCCCGAATTTTCGAGAAGCACATAGAGTACCGCAATTACAATCAAAATATGAGCGGCTCTGCCCGGCTTCTGTTTGTTTCTGGCTTTTTCTGATAAAACCTCATATCCCGCGTCCCGGATCACCTGCTGGATCTCCTCCAATGTAATCCAGTCTGGATCGTAAACCAGATCGGCAGTACCATTCTGATAACTGACTCTGGCTATCTCGATTCCTGCCGTATGGAGCAGAGCTGTTTCTATTTTATTTTGGCAGTTCACACAGGTCATGCCACCGATAAAAATCCTTGTTTTACTACGATTCATGCTTTCGCACCTCCTGACAGAGATACTAGCAGAAAAATGTGTGATTTTTATGTGGATTGTGAATGTCTGGTCACTTTCTTATTTAAAATTTATACCGCATCTGATACCAAGTCACATTCCCATGCATCGATTCCGAGATCCCCTCATTCACAAATCCAAACTTGGCATAATAGGCTATCAATTTTTCCTTGCACGTCAACACAAGTCCCTTCCTCCCCTGTTTTCTGGCATCCTCGATGGCGCACTGGAGCAACTGTCCCGCATAGCCATGTTTCCGGTATGCCGGGATCGTATTGACACCAAAAATCATCTGCCATGCACCGTTTTCATCGTGCATTTCTGCCCGTTCGTACATCTCATCCGTCAGATCCGGCTTGTCTGTGACGAAGCCGTCCACAAACGCAATCAGCTTTTCGCCTTCAAACATGAGCCGGAAATGATTTCCATAATACTTAATTCTCTCCGCAAACTCCTCTTTCGTTGCGGCTTCCGCTGCCGGAAAGCATTCTGCTTCCACGGCTGCAATCTGAGCCAGATCTGCTATTGTCGCTGTTCTTATCTCCATAATATCTCGTATCATCCAATTATCCTCGTTCGAGGATAAAAAATAATCTCCTTTCTCTCTTCAAAAGCATTCGCCCATATAATTCAAGTCGAACGTCCGTGAGACTTGGCGCGTGATTCTGGTCAGCGAAGCTGACATATTCTTTACAGAATCACTGCGCATCCTCGCGGAGCGTTTATCTCAGTCGGAGAATGGACTCCCACTGAGACAAATTTGCTATTACTCACCACCTGAAGAGGTGGGAGTCTTCTCGACTGAGATAAAAAACAGAATAATTTCGGTTCTTTCTTTGCAAATAAGCCAATGCATATAGTTTTCCCCATACACATCGGCTTATTTCACGCATCAGGCGGATCTCTCGATCCTGCCTTTTACTTCATATTCAACTATTTCCGCAACTGTGCCAGGCGCTCCTGTACCTGTGCCATCATCTGGCGGTATTTCTCCAGCTTCTCACGCTCTTCGGCAATCTTTGCCTCCGGTGCGCGGCTGACGAATTTTTCATTACTTAACATGCCCTCGGAACGGGCAAGCTCTTTTTTCAGCTTCTCCTCTTCCTTGGTCAGACGCTCGATCTCCTTGTCCAGATCCACCAGCTCTGCAAACGGCATATAGATGGTTGCCTTTGCAGTCACAGCCGATACGGCATCGTCTGCGATTCCGCTCTTGTCCTTCTGAAGGACAACCTCGCTCGCATAGCCAAGAGTTGCGAAGAAGACACGGCTGTGCTCGAAGATGGCCAGAACTTCCGGATCCTCGGATACAACGTATACTTTTGCCTTCTTGCTCGGCGGTACGTTCATGGATGTGCGGACGCCGCGGATCGCGCGGACTGCATCCTTGATCGTCTCTACAGCTTTCTCCTCGTCTGCGAAATTCCACTCATCCTTGTACTCCGGCCAGGAAGAAATCATGATGGACGGTTCCTCATCCTGCAGGTTGCAGAAGATTTCCTCGGTAATGAACGGCATATATGGATGCAGCAGTTTCAAGGACTGGATCAGAACCGTTTTCAGGGTCCAGAGTGCAGCTGCCTTGGTGGTGTCTTCCTCGGACCAGAGTCTCGGTTTTACCATCTCGATGTACCAGTCGCAGAACTCCTCCCAGATGAAATCGTAAACCTTCTGGAGGGCGATTCCCAGCTCGTACTTATCCATGTTCTCGGTAACATCTTTTGCCAGCGTGTTGACCTTGGAGAGGATCCAGCGGTCAGCCATCTGCAGGTCAGAAAGCTTCACATCCGTTACCGGCGCTTTCTCAATGTTCATCATGATGAAACGGGATGCATTCCATACCTTGTTCGCAAAGTTACGGCTTGCTTCCACACGCTCCCAATAGAAGCGCATATCGTTGCCCGGTGCGTTACCGGTCATCAGTGTCATACGAAGTGCATCGGCGCCGTACTTGTCGATAACCTCGAGCGGATCGATACCATTTCCAAGGGATTTACTCATCTTGCGTCCCTGGGAGTCGCGTACCAGACCGTGGATCAGGACGGTGTGGAACGGCTCTTTGCCCGTCTGCTCCAGACCAGAGAATACCATACGGATAACCCAGAAGAAAATGATATCGTATCCGGTTACCAGCACGTCGGTCGGATAGAAATATTCATATTCCGGTGTATCCTTCGGCCAGCCGAGCGTGGAGAACGGCCACAGGGCGGAGGAGAACCAGGTATCCAGCGTGTCCTCATCCTGATGCAGGTGGGTGCCGCCGCATTTCGGGCATACCGCCGGTGCACACTTGGCAACGGTCATCTCGCCGCAGTCATCACAATAATAAGCCGGAATCCGGTGTCCCCACCAGAGCTGACGGGAAATGCACCAGTCACGGATGCCCTCAAGCCAGTGCAGATAGGTCTTTCCGAAGCTCTCCGGAACGAATTTAAGTCTGCCGGATTTAAGTGCCTCTACCGCCGGTTTCGCCATCTCTTCCATCTTGACAAACCACTGCGGTTTTACCATCGGCTCTACGGTTGTGCCGCAGCGGTCGTGGGTACCTACGTTGTGGGAATGCGGAACGACTTTGACTAAAAGTCCCATTTCCTTCAGATCCTCTACCATGGCTTTTCTCGCCTCGTAGCGGTCCATGCCCTGATATTTGCCCGGTACGCTGATGGTTGCATCGTCATTCATGATGCAGATCTCTTCCAGGTTGTGGCGTTTTCCTACTTCAAAGTCGTTCGGGTCATGTGCCGGTGTGATCTTTACGCAGCCGGTACCGAACTCTTTATCTACATACTCATCCGCGATGACCGGAATCTCTCGGTCGGTCAGCGGCAGTTTTAACATCTTGCCTACGATATCCTTGTAGCGCTCATCCTCTGGGTTGACAGCTACCGCAGTATCGCCTAACAGCGTCTCCGGACGAGTGGTTGCGATCTCGACGAAACGTCCCTCTTCGCCGACGATCGGGTAATTGATGTGCCAGAAAAAGCCGTCCTGCTCCTCATGCTCTACCTCGGCATCCGAAATGGAAGTCTGGCAGACCGGGCACCAGTTGATGATACGGGATCCCTTGTAAATATAACCTTTTTCATACAGTCTGGTAAATACTTCCAGAACCGCCTCGGAACAGCCCTCGTCCATCGTGAAACGCTCGCGGTCCCAGTCAGCGGAGGAACCCAGCTTGTGAAGCTGTTTTACGATACGGCTGCCGTACTCTTCTTTCCACTCCCATGCTTTCTCCAGGAAGCCCTCACGACCCAGATCATGCTTGTCAATGCCCTGCTCTTTCAGCTTATTGATAACCTTAACCTCCGTTGCGATCGCCGCATGGTCGGTACCCGGCTGCCACAGTGCCTCATAGCCCTGCATTCTCTTGTAACGGATCAGGATATCCTGCATGGTGTTATCCAGCGCATGTCCCATATGAAGCTGTCCGGTAATATTTGGCGGCGGCATCACAATCGTGAACGGCTTCTTGCCGTTTCTGCGTCCGCGCTCTGCATCGGCGTGGAAATATTTGCTGTCCAGCCATTTCTGATACAGGCGATCTTCAATATCCGCCGGATTATATGTCTTTTCCAGTTCTTTCATTGATCGATTCTCCTTTTGTGTTTTAACTCATCAAATGCTTTTTATCCTCGCATTCTATCATGAACCGCATCTTGTTTACCTTCATTTTGTGTAATTTCCGATGCAGTTTCTTACATCTGTTTCCGGACAATCTTGTACTCATCATCCGTCTGGTAGTACGGGCAGACAAAACGCTGGTTACTTAAAAATGCCGCCATCTCGTCCTCATCCAGATCTGCCTCGCACAGATAATACCCATAATCATCGTCATAGACATAATTGCCGCACGTATCACAGCTTGTCAGCGGACCCTGTTTTTTCATCTGTTTTGTCCTTTCCGAAGCGCGTTTCCTATGAAAAAGAATGTGCCTTTTGTGTAATAGGGAATTCCAAGGTATTTCCCATTACATGAAAAAAGCCCCTTGCAGACATATCATCTGCAAAGGGCGTCATATACGCGGTACCACCTTAATTCAATCAGGATTTCCGTCTGCCGGTGTTTTCTTTGCACACATCCAGACTTTACCCCAATCCTCTTGATTCTATAACGGGAACTCCCGGGATCTCTTATCCACCACTCTCTTTCACAGCATTCCTAAGCCATAGCAGAACGCGGTTTTTCAGAAATCCGGCTCCGAAGCTACCTTCCACATCCGTTTCCCGGAACCGTCTCTCAACCTGCGCGGTTCTCTCTGTCAGGGCTTCTATGTGTACTCCTCTTCTTCACTGCCTTTCATTTTTCAGTTCCTTGTTATCATAGAGGTTTTTCAGGAAAATGTCAAGGTTTTCGGCACAGGTTGGTAAATTCTGATATATGCCCTGGCTCTTCCCACTTTAAAGACGCCCAGCTGTAACAGCTGCACAGCCCCTACTTCGGCAGCGTATCCTTATATTGTTGATACGTCCCATCCGTCACCAGCTTTGCGTATGCATCATATGCCTCCTGCAGCTTCTCATACTTTTTATCATTCGAAAGATATTCCGTATACTGTTTTGGAGTTAGATGATCGGCGATTGCTACATAGTTACCCGCTGTATTCTTTCGAATAGCGGTAGTTGTTTCTGAAATATAAAACCTTCCATCTGCTGTACTGATAATAACCGGTATCTTCTTTCCTGCACCAACCGAATCTGACGATATATCTACAGATGTCCAGAATAAATATCGCTTCGACTTATCCTTCGCATCTCCCAGATAGGCCCAGGTTCCCTTTTTTAACAGGCTGTCCTCCTCAATCTTTGCCTGTATCTTTGGAAGCATATTGGATTTTGTACAGTTGGAATCAATTTCAAAATTGTTGTTATTACCCAGCATTTCCAATACGCCGCTGTTATTCAAGGGCGCATGCATATCACAATTGATATTAAACATATATTTCTGTTCCGAACCGCCTGTACCATTTCCACCTTTCCAGTTAAAAAGCACTCCCGAATTTGGCTGATAGGAAACTTCACACTCCCCACCCGGAACCGGATAACCAATCCAGTTGGCCGTATCACCCTGATCATTATAATGCATCACTCCACCTATCGTCACCGGGTCATGCGACTGCCATTTTGCTTTTTTCTGCTTCAGCTTTACAACCTTCACTTCATTCTCTGTATCCTCAATCATGACCGCTGCCATCACCTCTGCACAGGCAGAACGGACATTGGCAAGATCTGTGGCCTCCCGGCTAGCCTCCAGCTGCCTGGTGAAAATAGGAATAGAAATTGCAGCTAAAATGGCAACAATCGCAACGACTACCAAAAGCTCCGCCAGCGTAAAGCCCTTTTTCCTATTCTGTATATGAATTTCCATTCTTATCACCCACCTGTCACCTTTATCCCTTTTTTGTTTTATTCTATCACATGATTCTAAAAAATTCACGCAAAACGTTTTTCATCTGACGCACATTCCCATAAATCGAAAGAAGAGGCCTCCGCCTGCGGTTTTCACCGCAAAGCATCCGCCTCTTCCCCATTTCGCTGCTGTAATCAAATTCCTGCCGTCAATTAAAACAGCGGAACAACCGCTCCATCATACTTCGTCTCGATGAACTCTTTGATATCATCGCTTGTCAGGACTTCCATCAGAGCTTTTGTCTTGTCGCTCTCCTCGTCACCTTCACGGACTGCTACGACATTTCCGTATGTCTGGGCTGCCAAAGAGTCAGAAGACTCTACTGCCAGAGCATCGGTTACCTTTAAACCAGCCTCGATTGCGTAGTTGCCGTTGATAACTGCGATATCCGCATCCTGTAAGGAACGCGGAAGCTGTGCTGCCTCAAGCTCTACGATATCCAGGTTCTTCGGGTTCTCTGTAATATCATTGATAGTTGCGGTCAGACCTGCATCCTCTTTCAGTGTCAGAAGACCCTGATCCTGAAGAAGCAGAAGTGCTCTTGCCTCATTGGTTACATCGTTCGGCACCAGAACCTCTGCGCCGTCAGCCAGCTCATCTAAAGAATCGCTCTTGCCTGCGTAGATGCCGAATGGCTCATAATGGATTGCGCCTGCACTTACCAGATGAGTGCCATTCTCCTCATTAAAGGTATCGAGATATGGTTTGTGCTGGAAGTAGTTTGCATCCAGATCGCCGGACTCCAGTGCGTTGTTCGGCTGTACATAATCAGTATACTCTACGATCTCCAGATCGTAGCCCTTGTCTGCCAGAAGGTCTCTTGCAGCTTCCAGGATCTCAGCGTGCGGTGCCGGGCTTGCGCCTACTACCAGCTTCTCAAGATCGCCGTCTGCCTCTTTAGCCTCTGCGGTGCTCTCCTCTGCTGTCTCTGCAGCGGTTTCAGCAGTTGCCTCATTCGAGCTGGAAGAGCAGCCTGCTAAGGATGCAGCTGCCAGCAGTGCCAGGAATGTGGTTCCTAAGAATGATTTTTTCATAGTGATCTCCTCCTCTTTGTGTGTTTAAATTTATATTTCAGAAATGTCCTGCATCTGCCACAGACGATAGGCTGCATTTCATTTCTGTAAATATCTTATTAACGGATTCTCTTATCACTTCTTCTCGAACTCCGTGTAAAGATCTCCTGAATCAGCTGTGCGATAATAACCAGAATCACAACGGTAACCAGCATCATATCTGCCTGATAACGGTGGTATCCATATCGGATCGCCACATCGCCCAGACCGCCGGCGCCGACACAGCCTGCCATCGCGGAATATCCGAGGATTGTCGTGATCGAAATCGCCGCGCCGACTAACAGGGACGGCTTGGACTCCGGAAGCAGCACCTTGAAAATAATCTGCCAGGTTGAAGCGCCCATTGATTTTGCTGCTTCAATCACGCCGGCATCAATTTCCTTTAATGATGCCTCTACCATACGGCTGATGTACGGGAACGCCGCGATTACCAGCGGTACAACTGCCGCATTTGCTCCGATCGTCTTTCCCACGATCGCGCGGGTCAGCGGCATTACCATCGCTAACAGGATGATAAACGGCACCGAACGGAGCAGGTTGACAATCACGCCCGCCACTTTGTTGAACAGCGGCACCGGACGGATGCCGTCTTTATCGGTTACAACCAGCGCCACGCCGAGCGGGATGCCGATCAAATAAGAAATCAGGGAAGAAAGACCTACCATATATAAGGTTCTCCAGGTCTCTTTTACCAGCATACTGACTGTCTTCGCATCAAATACCATCTTAGCGCACCTCCTCATAGGTCACACCGACCGTTTTTAAATAATTGCAGATACGCCCTGCATCTACCTCGTCCTCCGGGAGCTGCAGAAGCATCTGTCCCATCGCCTTGCCCCCAATATCGTGGGTATCCGCGAGAAGGATATTGACCGGAACCTTACAGGCTAATACCATATTAGAAATAATTGGCTCCGAAGATTCCCGTCCATTGAAAATAACGCGGATCTGGCGCGCTCTGGCAAAGCTTGTCTTCTGCCCTGCCGTCTCTCCTAGAATCAGCTGCCGCCCAATCTCCGACTTCGGACCAGAGAAAATCTCTGATACCTTGCCAGACTCTGCAATGTGGCTGTGGTCGATGATCGCCACACGATCACAGATAGACTCAATAACTGCCATCTCATGGGTAATCACGATCACAGTAATACCGAGTTCGCGGTTAATCTTCTTGAGAAGCTCCAAAATCGATTTTGTCGTATTCGGGTCGAGCGCACTCGTCGCCTCATCGCAAAGCAACACCTTCGGGTTCGTGGACATCGCGCGTGCAATCGCCACTCGCTGTTTCTGTCCGCCGGAGAGCTGTGCCGGATATGCCTTCATCCGTTCTTCCAGACCGACTAATTTTAAAAGCTCAGCCGCCCGTTTCTTCGCCTCTGCTTTCGGGACACCGGCAATCTCCATCGGAAAGCACACATTCTGGAGTACATTTCTCTGTGCCAGAAGATTGAACTGCTGGAAAATCATCCCCATCGACTGTCTGGCTTTCCGAATCTCCGCCTCCTTCATCATCGACAGGTTCTGTCCCTCAAAAATAACCCGTCCCGCCGTCGGTGTCTCCAGATAATTGATACACCGGACCAGCGTACTCTTTCCTGCACCTGACAGACCGATAATTCCAAAAATCTCGCCCTTCAGGATTTCCAGGTTAATATCATCTAACGCGGTCACCGTTCCGTTCGTTGTCTGGAATTGCTTTCCCAGTCCTTCCAGGCAGATGATCGTTTCCTTTCTCTGCTCCATGGTCTTTTCCCCTCTCTTTTTCCGAATATACAGCATTGATACCCTGTCGCATAAAAGATGCCACTACTGTTTTCTGTCACAGGAAGCAGTTAGTGCCTTTTTGTGTCATAAGGAATTCCAAGGAATTTCCTATGACACAAAAAAGCCGCGAATCCAGTACGGATCGCGGCTTCCTATGCTATACTTACAGGTCTATCCGACCAGCCCGTTCCGTCTTTCATGCACACAAATATGACAGCACATCATACACATGCCGTTCATCATCATATTCATCTGCATGGCTTTACTCTGACGCATCGGACCTGTCCCCTTTCAGCTTATATTCCCTTATTCCTGATAGGAATTATTTGTTTATGAAGATACACCCATTTTCCGGGTTTGTCAAGTGTTTCCTGAATTTTTAAGAGCTATTTTTTAGAGCTATTTCACTCCTGCTCCGGTTTTTGCACAGCTTCTCTTCTTTTTGATGTCTGGAGTTCCCGTGCTTCTGCACGGCTGCGGCGCAAATTTTCTCCTGGCATCTCCTGTTTCCGGCTGCGCCCTTTCTCACGCTCGCGGATGCGATCCGGCGTGCGGCTCTCAATGATATAGCGCGGGCGGTGCTTCGACTCCAGATAAATCTTTCCGACATACTCTCCGACGATTCCGACCGAGAGAAGAAGCAGTCCGCCGATAAACCAGAGCGATACCATCATGCTCGCCCAGCCGGTGATCGTATTGCCCCGGAAGAAATCAACCACCGCCCAGATAAGAAATCCAATACTGACAAAAAATGCCGCAATTCCCATGAACGTAATCATCCGGATCGGCTTTGTGCTCAGCGAAGTGATGCCCTCAATCGCAAAAGCCAGCATCTTTTTCAGCGGATATTTGCTCTCCCCTGCTGCCCGCTCTTTACGGTCATAATATACCACATCGGACGGATAGCCGATCATCGGGACAATCCCGCGCAGAAACAGATTGACCTCCGAAAATTCCGCCAGCCCTTCCAGTGCCCTCCGGCTCATCAGGCGGTAATCCGCATGATTATACACGGTGTTCGCTCCCAGCGCATTCATAATCTTATAAAATCCCAGCGCAGTTGTACGCTTAAAAAATGTATCCGTCGCCCTGTGGCGGCGCACACCGTACACGATGTCACAGCCAGCCATATACCGCTCGATCATCGCGTCGCATGCGTCCACATCATCCTGCAGATCGGCATCCATCGAGATCGCCGCGTCACACCGCCGTCTCGCCGCCTCAAAAAGCCCGGCTAAAAGCGCGTTCTGATGACCGCGGTTGCGGCTCAGCTTCACACCTGCAAACCGTTCGTCCTTCTCATGGAGTTTCTCGATCAGCTTCCATGTTCTATCCTTCGAACCGTCGTCTACCATCAGCACCCGGCTTCCCGGATGAATCCGGCGGCTGCGGGTTAAATCATCTAATTTTTTACCTAAAAATTCTGCCGTCAATGGCAGAACTTCCTCTTCGTTGTAGCAAGGCACCACGATATAGATAACCGGTGCATTTCTCATACTGTCATCTCCTGCCCGGGTCACTGTCCCTTCTATGCAGACAAGTCCCCTCGTATTTTCAAAAGCAGGTTTCCAGATACAGGTATCTTGCCAGAATCCCTCTGCAGCTGAAATCTGCTTTTTCCGTATTTTCCTATTATATAGGAACTACATTAAAAAGAAAAGTAAATTTTTGACACATCCACCCGATTCCGGTATAATAGAATGGATATTTTTATCACTTTACTATTACTCGCCACCTAAAGAGGTGGGAGTCTTCTCGACTGAGATAAAAAATCAAAAAAAGCCATCTATCAGGAGGTATTCATATGTCAAAAACCGAAAAAGCAAAGGTATATTTTACAGATTTCCACACCATTGCATTTGGCGACGGTCTCCCTACCAAATTAAAAAAACTGATCCGTAAAGCCGGGATCGGTTCCATCGATATGGATGGTAAATTTGTCGCTATCAAGATGCACTTTGGTGAACTTGGAAATATCAGTTATCTGCGTCCGAATTATGCCAAAGCCGTTGTTGATGTCATCAAAGAGCTGGGCGGCAAACCATTTTTAACAGACTGCAATACGATGTATCCAGGCAGCCGCAAGAATGCGCTTGAGCACCTGGAATGCGCCTGGGAAAACGGATTTACCCCGTTGACTGTTGGATGTCCAATCATCATCGGTGATGGATTAAAAGGCACCGATGACATCGCTGTTCCGGTGGCCGGAGGCGAATACATCAAAGAAGCTAAGATCGGCCGCGCCGTCATGGACGCCGATGTCTTTATCAGCCTGACCCATTTCAAGGGACATGAGACGACCGGCTTCGGCGGCACGATCAAAAATATCGGCATGGGCTGCGGTTCTCGCGCCGGTAAGACCGATCAGCACAGCAGTGGAAAACCGCACGTCAAGGAAAAGCTCTGCCGGGGCTGCCGCCGCTGTCAGAAGGAATGTGCCAACGGCGGTCTCGTTTTCGATGAAGCCTCCAGAAAAATGCACGTGGATGCTGAGCACTGCGTCGGCTGCGGACGGTGTCTCGGCGCCTGCAATTTTGACGCAATCGAATTTGACAACAACGCAGCCAACGAGCTGTTAAACTGCCGTATGGCGGAATACACAAAAGCCGTTGTGGATGGACGTCCAAACTTCCATATTTCCCTGGTCGTTGACGTCTCCCCGAACTGCGACTGCCACGGTGAAAATGACGTACCAATCCTTCCAAATCTTGGTATGTTTGCTTCTTTCGATCCGCTGGCACTCGATCAGGCCTGTGTGGACGCCTGTCTGGCCGCTGCTCCGATGCCGGGCAGCCAGCTTGCAAAACATCTTGCTGATCCGGATTTCCACGATCACCATGACCATTTCACAAATTCCACACCAGAATCTGAGTGGAAAAGCTGCCTGGCACACGCGGAGAAGATCGGTCTGGGAAGCCGGGAGTATGAATTGATCACACTATAATAACATCAACCCCATCTGCCAGCTGTGCCGCCGGTCTTTTTGCGGCCGCAGAGCTGTGAAAAACGGAGCCGCCCCGGTCTTTTCTGCCGGTCGGCTCCGTTTTATGCTCTTCTTTATTTCTGAATCCAGACACCATTCGCATCGACTCTATATCCGTCCGGTGTCGTTCCATTGACAAACAATGCTCCGTCAGCACTCACATAATACCAGTATCCATTCGTCTGAATCCAGCGGCTCTTCGCCATAGCCCCGCTTTCGGTATAATAATGCCAGGAGCCGTTTACCATCTGCCAGTCACGCGCCATCCACGCATCTGCATGGAAATAGTATGTCTCCCCCTTGATCAGTAAACTCTCATTTGCCGCGTAGGTTCCGTTTGCTTTCAGGTATTTCCATTCATTTCCAAACTGCTGCCACGCACCGTCGCCCTGAGCAGCTGTATTGCCAGATCCAGAGCTACCCGGTCCACCCTGGCTGCCGGAAGACGAGGTATTTGTGCTGGTCGTATTGCCGGACGGCTTGCTGGAATTTGACGTACTGTTGTTCGCCGCATCCGATACCGAGGTGTTCGTGCCAGCCGGTGTGCCGGATGCGCTTCCCGCCACCGCAAAACCATAGTCCAGCAGCTTCTTCGTATCGTCATAATGAGTCTGCGAACTCTTTAAAATAACTGCAATCAGGCGCACGCCATTCCGCTCTGCACACGTTACCAGCGTGTTGCCTGCCAGGGAGGTATAACCGGTCTTTCCGCCTATGATTCCCTCATAATACTGGGAATTTGCCGGATTGAGCATCTTATGTCCCATCGTAAGCGTCCGCACCGTCGGCACGCTGGCAGTCGCCGGGAAATCGTAATGCAGGGTCGATGCAACCTGACGCACCGTCGCATTATTGAATGCAGCATTTGCAATCAGCGCCATATCATGTGCAGTTGTAAAATGGTTCGCATTGTTCAGACCGTTCGGGTTTGCAAAATGCGTATGCGTACATCCTAAGGACGCTGCTTTCTCATTCATCTTATCCGCAAACGCGCTGACACTGCCGGACACGTGCTCCGCCAGTCCATTTGCCACCTCATTTGCCGATTTTAAAAGCAGACCATAGAGACAGTCCTTAACCGTAAAGGTATCACCCGCCTTGACCTGCAGCGTCACCGCGCCCGATTCCAGATTCGAAACTGCCGTCTGGGAAAACGTTACCGTATCACTCAGATTACAGTTTTCCGCTACCAGAAGCGCCGTCATCAGCTTCGTGATGCTGGCTGGATAATACTGCGTATCCGCATTCTTGGAAAACAGAAACTGGTTGTGCGTCGCATCATAGAGCACTGCGCCCTGCGCTGCCACCGTCGGCTGAGCTGCATTCTGTGAAGTAACCGTTGCTCCCGAAGGAACTGCGCTGGAGACCGTGCCTCCTGCCGCCTGTCCCGGACCGGTCGCCCCGTCTGTCGCAGCAAATGCAGTCCATGACACAGACATCATAAGTGCCATTCCCAGGCAGAGGGAACGCACGGATTTTTTCCATTTATTCATCGTATATTGTCCTTCCTGTATGTATTTTCGCTTTTCTCCTACCCGCCAGCTCCCGCAAACGTAAAGTTACGTTCACTCATTGCGCGGACTTTAACGGATTTTGCCAGTGCTGCGCAGGTACAAATCATGCAAATCTGTCTTACATTTTACTTCATTTTAAGCGACAATACAAGTTGAAAGGAAAATTTGAAATTATTACAGATACTTCTTCCGCAGATCCGCCCCACTCTCTGCCGACAGATACGCCGGTGCCACATCAAAGACGGTCTTGCAGCCCTTCTGGCCTTCCTGGTTCATCTTGTATGCCGCGCGTGCGTATGCCACGATGATGGAGGAAGTAAATTCCGGGTTGGAATCCAACTTTAAGCTGTACTCGATGATATGGTGGTTCTCCTTGTTCCAGCCGGTCTTGCCGCTGCGGAGTACGAAACCACCGTGCGGGAGACGGTTGTGATCGCGTTTCAGTTCTTCTTCGGTGATGAAATGAACCGTTGTGTCATAATCAGAAAAGTAGTTCGGCATGGTCTTGATCTCATTCTCGATCTTTGCCTGATCCGCGCCCTCTTCTGCCACAACAAAGCACTCTCTGGTGTGTTTTTCGCGGGTGGTCAGCTCTGGGCTGCTGCCGCTTCTGACTGCCTCCAGTGCACTCTCAACTGGGATTGTGTACTGTCTGGCATCCTTGACGCCCTCGATCCGGCGGATCGCATCGGAATGTCCCTGGCTGACGCCCTTGCCCCAGAATGTATAATTTTCGCCCTCCGGCAGGCATGCAGCTGCATAGAGACGGTTCAGGGAGAACATACCCGGATCCCAGCCAACGGAGATGATGCCAACCTTTCCGGATTTCTGTGCGGACTCATCGACTGCTGCGAAATGCTCTGGAATCTTTGCATGGGTATCGAAGCTGTCCACTACGTTAAACCACTGTGCATATTTCGGGGTCTGGACCGGCAGATCCGTAGCCGAACCGCCGCAGAGAATCAAAACGTCGATCTCGTCTTTCTTCGCCTCTGCCTCATCTACATGATAAACCGGTACGCCCTCGGTCAGGATCTTGACCGTTTCCGGCGCACGCCGTGTAAATACTGCTTTCAGTTCCATATCCGGATTCTGGCGGATCGCACACTCCACGCCGCGTCCCAGATTTCCATATCCTAAAATTCCAACTCGGATACTCATAGATATTCCTCCTAAGGGTACAAAATTTGCCACGGATCCGGCTCTATTTTCCAGCTTACGTGATCCGATTTTACTTAAAAATTTCAAGTGTTCCCATTATACACTAGATCCACCCGTTTTTCAATATAGGTGAATTCACGCGTACAGGAAACAAATTCTCAATTAATTCTCAACGAAAGCCTTATTCCAGCTCCTTCATTCCGGTATACAGCTCAAAATACCGCCCTTTCTGCGCCAGCAGATCTTCATGGTCGCCGCGCTCAATGATCTGCCCGTGCTCCAGCACCATGATTGCATTGGCGTTGCGGACTGTCGAAAGCCGGTGGGCGATGACAAAGGTCGTCCGGTCCGCCATCAGCCGGTCCATGCCGTGCTCGATGTGCTTCTCCGTCCGCGTATCGACCGAACTCGTCGCCTCATCCAGAATCAGGATCGGTGCTTTAGAAACTGCTGCCCGCGCAATGTTTAATAGCTGGCGCTGTCCCTGGCTTAAGTTTGCACCGTCGCCCTCCAGCATCGTGTCATACCCATCCGGCAGACGCATGATAAAGGAATGCGCCGATGCCGTTTTTGCCGCCTCAACAACTTCTTCATCCGTGGCATCCAGCCGCCCGTATCGAATATTTTCCCGTACCGTGCCGGTAAAAAGATGCGTATCCTGCAGAACCATCGCGATATTTTCCCGCAGCTCCTTCCGGTGCATCCGGCGGACATCGACGCCGTCCACCGTGATCGAGCCGCCCTGTATATCATAAAAACGGTTGATCAGATTCGTGATCGTCGTTTTTCCGGCTCCCGTCGAGCCGACAAAGGCGATCTTCTGTCCCGGCTTCGCATAGAGCGAAATATCCTTCAAAATCACCTGCCCCGGCTCATAGCCGAAAGTCACATGGTCAAGCACCACCTCACCGCGGATCGGCGCGATCGAAACCGCATCCGGCGCATCTGCCGCCTCCGGTTCCGCATCCAGCACTGAAAACACGCGCTCCGCGCCTGCCAGCGCCGAAAATACGTTTCCAACCTGCATGGAAAGCTCGTTGATCGGTCTGGAAAATTGCCGCGAAAAGCCTAAAAATACGGTCAGTCCACCGACATCAAAGTTCCGGAACACACAGAGCAGACCGCCAATGCAGGCTGTCAGTCCATAATTTAACTGGCTTAAATTGTTCATGACCGGTCCCATCACACCGCCGAAAAACTGTGCCCGGATCTGTTTTTCTTTCAGATCCGCATTGAGCCATCCAAATTCTTCCTCTGCAATCTCCTCATGGCAGAATACCTTGACGACCTTCTGCCCCTGCACGGTCTCCTCAATATAGCCGTTCATCGCGCCAAGCGCCGCCTGCTGGGCAGAGAAATATTTCTGGCTCCGTCCGGCAACAAATTTACCGGCACGCAGCATCACCGGCATCATGGCAAGCGTAATCACCGTCAGCCACACGTTCGTGTAAATCATCAGGACCAGCGTTCCCACAATACTGAGTGCGCCGGATAAAAGCTGCACCAGCGTACTGCTGAGCATCATGCCGATCGTATCCACATCGTTTGTAAAACGGCTCATCAGATCGCCGTTGCTGCCGGTATCATAAAACCGAAGCGGAAGCGTCTGCATATGGTTAAACAGCTCTTCCCGCAGCCGCTGCAGCGCGTTTTGCGCCACCTGCAGCATGATGCGCGACTGCATATAGGCAGCGGCAACGCTGACTAAATAAACCGCTCCCATCACGCACAGGGAACGGAACAGCCCCGCCACATCGCCCCGGCTGCCATCTAAAGGCACAATATACCGGTTGATGATCGGGCGCAGCATATAGGCGCCCGCCAGATTTGTCACCGTCCCCAGGATCACACAGAAAAAGGCGACTGTCATCGCCATCCGGTCGCGTTTTAAGTATGAAAGCAGGCGCAGCATCGTCTGACCGCCCGCCTTGGGCTTTCCGCCCTTCATGACCGCCATCCGTTCCGGTCCCCGGCGGCGTTTCGGCGCGTCGGCTATGCGGCTGCCATATCGGCGTTTCAGGCTTTCAATCTGTTTTTCATCCATCATGCCATCACCTCCCCGTCTGCCCGTTTTCCATATTGCGTCTCATAGATCTCCCGGTACGCCTCACAGGATGCCAGCAGCTTCTCCTGCGTTCCCTCTCCGATAATCCTGCCGTCCTCAAGGACGAGAATCCGATCCGCGTATTCCAGCGAACTCAGCCGCTGTGCGATAATAAATTTCGTCGTATCTTTCAAATCTTCCCGGAATGCCGTCCGGATCGCCGCCTCCGTTGCCGTATCGACCGCACTGGTGCTGTCGTCGAGGATCAGGATCTTCGGCTTCTTTAAGAGTGCCCTTGCGATGCACAGCCGCTGTTTCTGACCGCCGGATACATTGACGCCGCCCTGTCCCATCTCCGTTTTGTAGCCTTCGGCAAACGAATTCACAAAGGAATCTGCCTGCGCATACACTGCTGCCCGCCGCACTTCTTCCTCCGTCGCCGTCTCATCACCCCAGCGCAGGTTTTCCTCGATCGTGCCGGAAAACAGGACGTTTTTCTGTAAAACCATGCCAACGCCGTCCCGGAGATTTTTCAGGGAATATTCCCGCACATCGATACCATCCACCCGCACACTCCCCTCTGTCACATCATAGAGGCGGGGAATCAGCTGTACCAGCGACGTTTTTCCGCTTCCGGTCGCACCGAGGATGCCGATCGTCTCCCCCGGCTCTGCCGTCAGGCTGATGTGGGATAGAACCGGCTCACCGCCTTCGCGGTAGGAAAAGGAAACATCTTTAAATTCCACGCGTCCTTTCTCAACCTTCCGGTCCTTCTGTGATGCATTTTCATCGCTCAAATCAATCGGCTCATCCAGCACCTCATCGATTCGCCGGATGGACGCCATCGCGCGGGAACTCTGCAAAAATACCATTGAGAGCATCATAAGTGACATCAGAATCTGTACAATGTAGGTCGTAAATGCCGTCAGATCCCCGACCTCCATCCGTCCGCCAATAATCAGGTTTCCGCCGAACCAGACAACTGCCAGTGTCGTCACATTCATCGCGAACATCATGACCGGCATCGTCGCAATTACGATCTTCAGCGCCCGCAGCCCTGCCTCCTTGAGCTCCCGGTTCGTGCCGGCAAACCGCTTTTCCTCGTAGTCTTCCCGCACAAAGGATTTCACCACCCGCACGTTCGTCAGCACCTCCTGGATGCCGCTATTGAGCGTATCCAGCGCTTTCTGCATGGCCGTAAACCGCGGGTAGGCAGTCCGTAGGATCCAGACGATCGCCGCCGTCAGAAGCGGAATCACCACCAGGATGACAGCTGCCAGTTCCGCATTCATCCAGAACGCCATCACAAGCGCCCCCAGGAACATGCCCGGCGCGCGCAGCATCATCCGAAGTCCCATCATAATCAGGTTCTGTACCTGCTGGATATCGTTCGTCAGACGGGTTACCAGCGATCCCGTGCTGAATGTATCGATATTTTTAAATGAAAACTGCTGCACTCTGGCAAATAAGTCGCGGCGCAGATCGCTGGTAAAGGAAATCGACGCCTTCGCCGCAAAATATGCCCCCAGAATGCCGCCTGCCGCCATCAAAAAGGAGGTAATCGCCATCACAAGTCCCATTTTGAGAATGTATCCGCCGTCTTTCTGCGCCACGCCATGGTTAATAATCATCGACATAAATTTGGGCAGCAGAATCTCACCCAGCACCTCCGTTACCATCATGAGCGGTCCCAGAATAAAGGCGCTCTTATATGGCAGTATATATGATTTGTATCGTTTCCATTGCTTCACGCTTTTTCCTCCTGCCCGTTATTTCTGCAAATTTTTTATGGATTCTGTTCAAACAGCTCCATCAGTTCATTCTGGCTCAAATCGCCCAGTGAAACCATTCCCTCTGAAACCACCTGCGCCGCCAGCGCAAGTTTCGCATTCTGCAGCTTCAAAAGATTTTCTTCTATCGTATCCTTTAAGATCAGTTTGTATACCGTGACCGGCTTTTCCTGCCCGATCCGGTACGCGCGGTCGGTCGCCTGGTTCTGCGCTGCCACATTCCACCATGGATCGTAATGAATCACGATATCCGCCGCCGTCAGGTTGATTCCCGTTCCCCCGGCTTTCAGGGAAATAAGGAACACCGGAACCTCATCCGAGGCAAACGCCTGCACCATCCGGCTGCGTTCTTCCTTCGGGGTCGCGCCGACCAGAAGATGGGACGAAATGCCCTCCTGTAAAAGGCGTTCCCGAATCCGCTCCAGCATCGAGGCAAACTGGGAAAAGAGCAGGATCTTATGTCCTGCCGCAGACGCCGATGCGATCAGCGAAACACAGGTCTCCAGCTTCGCCGATTCCCCCGTATAATCTTCAAAACAGAGTGCCGGATCGCAGCAGATCTGGCGCAGCCGCATGAGCTGGGAAAGCACTTCCAATTTTCCATTACCCGACCACGCGCCGCCAGCCAGCGCCTCTTTCAGTTTCAACGCCGACGCCGTATAAAGCTTCTGCTGCCGCCCCGACGCCGCCGAATAAACGATCCTCTCTTCCTTGCCCGGAAGCTCCCGCAGCACATCCTTTTTCAAGCGGCGCAGGACAAACGGTCCCGTCATCCGCCGCAATGCCGTCAATGCTTCCGGATCCTGATTTTTCACGATTGGCAGCTCATACCTCTCACGAAACTTCCGGTAACTGTATAAAAATCCCGGCATCAGGAAATCAAAAATGCTCCAAAGCTCGCTGAGCCGGTTTTCCACCGGCGTTCCCGTCAGGGCGAAACGGACATTCGCCGAAATCTCCTTTACCGCCTTCGCTCCCTGTGTCTTGGCATTTTTAATGACCTGCGCCTCGTCAATAATCTCATATTCAAACGTGCGTCCCAGATACGCTGCCCGATCCCGTTTCAACAGATCATAGGACGTGATGATCACCTGCGCCCTCTCAGACGCCTCCATCCGCATCTGCTCCTCCAGCTGTTCCTGCCGTTCTTTCGCCGTCCCGGCAATCAGAAGCACGCGGATCTCCGGCGAAAACCGGGCAAATTCCTGTCCCCAGTTGTAGACGAGCGACGCCGGGCAGACGATCAAAGACGGAAGAGGTAATTCTGACCCACTGCCTTCATTTCCAGCCGCTTTCTGCTCGGTTTTTTCCTGATAAAATGCCGTCAGAAGCGCAATCACCTGCAGCGTTTTTCCCAGTCCCATATCATCTGCCAGGATCCCGCCGAAATGATACCGCGCCAGCGTCCGCATCCACGTATATCCGATCTTCTGGTATTCCCTCAGCGTCTTTTCCAGCACCGCCGGAACCGCATAGCTGACACTCTGCGCCGTTTTTAGATCGCGCACCATCATCCCGTAGGCTTCATCCCGCTGAAACAGTTTCATCCTGCCGTCGCCCGAGAGACTGTCCAGATAAAAAGCACGGTAGGCAGGTATCTTCGCCTCCCCCGCCTGAAATTCACTCTTTGTCAGTCCCAGATCCGCAGTCAGACTGTCAAGCGCCTGCAGGCCGCCGCCCGAAAGCTGCAAAAATTCGCCATTTTTCATGCGGTAATATTTCTTTTTTTGGCGGTATTCACTGAGTACCTGCAAAAGCTCCGCCGGGTCGATTCCCGCCGTCTCAATCTTCAGATCTAGCCAGCCGCCTCCAAGAGAAACTCCCATCGACACTTCCGGCGGGGGCAGGACGCGCAGATGGCGGACAGACTCTGACAGCCATACCTCGCCCACCTCCTGAAACTGCGGCATTCCCTCGCTCAAAACCTGGTACAGTGCGTCTTCATCCCCGCGGATCACCAGCTCGCCGCTCTCATCCTCCCAGTAAGAGAAGTACCGCGTGATCAGGCGGCTGATATAAAATTCCGCCGGTACATCCCGGCAGATCTCCCGCGGAACATGCTCGTCCGCCAGCGGCGAAAACGTAAAATCTCCGTAGGAAAGCGTCGGACGCAGACGCAGCTCGTCCGGCGAATCACTGTCAAACTCAAACCGGGCTTTCAACGCCTCTGGGCGGTATTTCTCCCAATCGATCTCCGGGCTCTGCAAGATCCCAAGTGCCTCCATGCCTTCCAGCACCCGCGCATAAAAGAGCGGAATATCCCGGCTTCCAACCAGCAGCTCCCGCTTCTCTTTCCGGCTTCCGCACTCTCTTCCGCCCTGTTCCATCTGCTCCAGAAAAACGCCCATCGTTTCTGTATACAGTTCACTGCATCCAAACAGATGCAATCCATCTGCCACATACAGACGCTGTTCTCCCCGGAACGAAGTTAGAGCCGATGGAACCGTAACCGCAATTCCATCGCCCCTTGCTTCCACCTCCACCGGGAAACGCGGATCCTTGCGCTCAACCCGGCACACACGTTCAGCACCTTTCTCGTCCTCCGTCTGGACTTCTTTTCCCTCTAAAAGATCAAACAGCCGATCCCTCGCTGCAGATCCCAGCGTTAACGCCCGCATCACCGGAAGCGGCAGCCCCGCATGACCGCGCATCTCCTCATAATGGCGTATGTAGGCGTCCGCCTCCTCCAGCAGAAGATCTAAAAATGGGCGGCTTTCCGGCGCAAAGGCAGACGGGACGTGTTCAAACGCCATGCCTTTTCCGTATTCCACCCGTTTTCCGCTGTGAACCGCCTGTGCAAATTCCAGCAGGTTTTTCACAATATACCGTTTTTCCCGTCCGATCCGTGCCTCCAAAAGCACTTCGCCGCGCCGGATCTGTAAATAGGGATGCAGATAGACCGGTTCCCGCTCTTCCTCGCCCAGAATCCGCGCTACTTCCCGGTTCGTGTACTCCCGGATCATCATCCGGATCTCCGGCGAAGTCGAAACCGGCAGTGTATGCTCAGCTTTCTGCTGGCGGGCAAACGCCTCCTGAAGCGCTTTTGCATGCACGCAGGGACCCCGGAATGAATTTCCCTCCGCACAAGAACAAGAGTAGTCATAGATCTGACTACCCTTGATAAAAATTCTTGTCTGATATACCTTTGTCTCATCCTCAATCTGTCCCTGTACCCGTACTTCGCCCTTCCAGAAGGTATCTACGGACATTTTTATTATTTTCATGAGGATTCCTCCATATTACAGATTACATGTGTTCCGGCGATTCCATTCCGAGCAGATCCATACAGGTATCCAGCACCCGCTTGGTCAGCGTGATCAGGCTGATAAAGGCTGCCTGCTTCGCTGCGTCCTCCTCGGAGAGGATCTTATTTTCCAGATAGAATGCATTGAACGCATCCGCCACTGCCGCCATGTATTGGCAGAGCTTATGCGGCGCCGTCTCGTAGAATGCAGATTCTGTCACCTCGCCGAAACGGCAGAGCGCCATCTGAAGTGCTTTCTCTGTCTCGCTCTCAGCCGGACGGATCGGAACCACTTTAGCATCCGCACCGCGCAGTTCCTTGTATTTCTCCAGAATGGACTTGATGCGGACGATCATATACTGGATATGTGGACCTGTATTTCCCTCAAAGGAAATAAAGCGGTCTACATCGAAAATGTAATCTTTTGTCGCCTGATTCGAAAGATCGGCATATTTAAGTGCCGCCAGACCGACGATCTCCGCCGTGCGTGTCATCTCGTCCGCCGGAACCTTCTGCTTCTCCTGAATCTTCTCATATACCTTCTCATCGATATTCTTGATCAGGTGCTCCAGACGCATAACACCGCCCTCACGTGTCTTGAACGGACCACCGTCCTTGCCGTTCATCGTACCGAAGCCCAAGAAGATCATCGGCGTATCTTCTTTGACGATGCCCGCCTTCTTCGCCACACGGAATACCTGGATAAAATGAAGCTCCTGGCGCTTGTCTACGACATAAATGTAGCGGTCCGGATGGAAATCCTGCTCACGTTCGATGATCGTCGCCAGATCGGAAGTCGCATACAGCGCCGCACCATCGGATTTGCGGACGATACAAGGCGGATATTCCTTCGCATCCCCTTCCTGTGCGATATCGACAACCAGCGCGCCATCGCTCTCATAGGCGAGACCTTTTTTCTGTAAATCCTCGATCAGTCCCGGAATATATGGCTGCGCATCGCTCTCGCCCTTCCAGAGGTCGAACGATACATTTAAATTGCCATAGTTCTTTTTCAGATCCTTCAAGGACACGTTCATGATGTGCTTCCAGATCGCATGGAACGGCGCATAGCCACTCTGCAGTTTGAAGGTTGCCTGCTGTGCCCGCTCACGGAATGCCGCATCTACCTTGGATTTCGCGCTCGCTGCCGGATAAATATCCTCCAGCTCGGAAATCGTAAACGGCGGCTCCGACGGATACTCGCCGGTATAATCCGGGTCAAAATATACCAGATCCGGCTGACGGTCATGCAGCTCCTCGATGATCAGTCCCATCTGCAATCCCCAGTCACCCAGATGCACATCGCTGATGACATGGTGTCCCATATAGCGGCTGATGCGCTTGATGCTCTCTCCGATGACCGCGGAACGTAAGTGTCCGACATGCAGTGGTTTTGCTACATTGGCTCCGCCGTAATCGATGATGATCGTCTCCGGTTTCTTAGCTGCGTTGAGGCCCAGCTTTTCATCCTCTGCCACCTGCTGTACATAGGATGCCAGGTAGCACGGATTCAGGCGGATATTGATAAATCCAGGCATCACGGCGTTGATCTCAGAAAACATCTTGCTTCCGGCTGTCTTTTCCACCACCTCATTGGCAATATCGATCGGTTTCTTTTTATACGCTTTGGCAGCTGCCATCGCGCCGTTACACTGATACTCGCAGAGATCCGGGCGGTTTGATACCGTCACGCGGATATACTTCTCATCGTACCCGCAGACGGTAAACGCCGGTTTCAGTTCTTCCACGATCAAATCTAAAATCGTTTTCATACTAGATTCCCTTTCATAATTTATATCGCATATTTTCAAGAATGCCTCTGCATTCTTGCTGCGAGATGCGCGTCATGCAAAGCATGACATATTTCTTTTGCGCATCTTAAGCAATCCTGCCGGAGGCTATATCAGATGGGAGACCCGCTCCCACCACTGATACTAATTTGCTCCTCGCCACCTGAAGAGGTGGGAGTCATCTCTCATCTGATATATCCTTCCGCATTGCCTTTTTCACATCCTTGCGGAACTGCTTCCAGGCATCCTCATGATCCACGAAATACTTCGGGCACGCCTTTCCAGTCACGTCATAATGACGGATCACATCTTTCGGACTTAAATCGAGCTGCTTGCACAGCCATGCAGTCAGTTTTACCAGCGAGTCATACGCCTCGTCTGTGAACTTTCCGTCTGCCGCCGGATGGCAGCACTCAATCGAAACGGTGTCCGCATTCCTCTCATTGGAGGCATATGCCTTCTCCCCGACCGGAACGCACTCGATGATCTCGCCGTCCAGACCGATCACGAAATTGCTGCTGACGGAAACGGTGTTACTGCCGCTCTGATCTTTCAATCCCTCAAAATAATCATGGTTCTGCTGTGCTGTCGTCCCAGGATTTGCCACATAGTGAATCACGATCCCGTTGATGACCGGAATATTCGTCCCCGGTCTGGAATATCGGTTGACCGTGAGAAGCTGCTCATCAACCCAGTTTGGCATCTCGATCGTGGACGGATCGATCAGCTTGCGGATCATTTTCCCGCGCAGCGTCCAGCCTGTTCCCGCACCCAGGAGGAAAATAAGCAGACACAAAAACAGCCGCATCATCACACGGCGCTTCTTCTGCTGCCTCGTCCGCTCCCGGCGGATTGCCGTCTGCCTGCCGGATGTACGCCTCTTCCTGCCACCAGATCTGCGCCCCAGCTCATCCTCTTCCCCCAGACGCAGACGGTCTTCTCTTCCGTTCTCCATATTTATCACTCCCCATGAGCACCGTTCACTCCGAACCCGCTCTCTGAGATGAACCAACGGACGCGTCATAGACGCCTCCCCGATATGTTAAGCAAAAAAACTGTTGTAAAATCTCGACGTTTCCTCCGGATCTTACAACAGTTTCTCTGCTTGCTACTGTTCATGCGCTGCATAACCAGCAAAGGAAAATGCCTGCCACAAACAGTAATCTCTGTTTCCAGTCAGAAACCTGTCAGTGACACGACTGCCTCCCCACAAGGGTACAAACGGTATCGTGAAGACCTTTCTGACGTATATGTTATAACTTAGACTCTGGACAGATATTCACCAGTACGTGTATCGATCTTGATCTTATCACCCTGGTTTACGAATAACGGTACATATACAGTAGCGCCAGTCTCTACAACTGCCGGTTTGGTAGCGCCTGTAGCGGTATCGCCCTTGAAGCCCGGCTCTGTATCTGTGATCTCAAGCTCTACGAACAGCGGCGGTTCTACGGAGAATACCTTGCCGTTGTAAGAACAGATCTTGCACATCTCGTTCTCTTTTACGAACTTGAGTGCGTCGCCGATTGTCTCCTGGTTTAAAGCTACCTGCTCATATGTGTTTACATCCATGAAGTTGTATAAGTCGCCATCGGAATACAGATACTGCATATCAACTCTGTCGATTCTGGCAGACGGGAACTTCTCGGTCGGACGGAAGGTTTTCTCTACAACGCCGCCATTCATTACGTTCTTAATTTTAGTACGAACGAACGCAGCTCCCTTTCCCGGTTTTACGTGCTGAAATTCCATGATCTGGTATACGTTGCCATCAATCTCCAGTGTGATGCCGTTTCTAAAATCGCCCGCTGATATCATAAATGATGCTCCTCCTTGAAAATACTCGCTTTATCTTTTTTATTTTATACTATAAAATCTTCTTTTTCAACTACTTTTTTGAAAACACAGAGCACATCATGTCGATTCCGCCCCTTATTTTTCTATAATTGCCGATATTTTTTCTGAAAACAACTGATTTTCCACCGTTTCCGGCACTCCTGTCCGCATCCGGTTCTGCCGCCTGGCAAGCTCTTTCAAACCGTTCAAAAACACCCGGCTGCAAACTTCCACTATTTTTTTTCCTGTCTTCTCACATAGAACCACAGGACAATTTTCTCCAGATACCGCTTTAACACGATCTGGATCTCTTCCTTCGGATTGATCTGCTTTACAAGAATCGAATAGATGCCTGTCCGCCTCGCCCCGTACACATCCGTAAAGAGCTGATCCCCGACAAACATCGTCGAGCGCTCGCCCGTTCCCATCCGGCGCATCGCCTGTCTGTATCCGCTGCGCTTCGGTTTTCTGCCCTTGTAAATATAATCCGAACCTACCTGTCCGGCAAACGGGGCGACCCGCGCCTCCTTATTATTCGAGAGCAGACAGGTGTGGAACCCTATCGCCCGCAAACGTTCAAACAGCTGTACTGCCCGCTCGTCCGCCGGGGCACCGTGCGGCACCAGCGTATTGTCAATATCAAATATGATACCCCGCATTCCCTTCTGGTAAAACTGCTCATACGGGATATCATACGCAGAATCCAGCCATTCATCCGGATAAAACGCATTTCCCATCATCTGGTCTCTTCCCCGTTCTTTCCAGGCTCATACGACGGCACATTCCGCTGCTGTATCTTCTGCAGTTCCTCCATAAATGTATCGACGTCTTTAAACTCCCGGTATACCGATGCAAACCGCACATAGGTAACCACATCCAGATCCTTTAACCGCTCCATCACAAGTTCCCCGATCACCGCGGTCGAGATCTCCCGTTCTTCCCGGTTAAATAAATTGTTTTCCACATCGTCGATCAACGCCGAAATCTGTCCCTGAGAGACTGGGCGCTTGTGGCAGGAATGCAGGATTCCTGCCTCTATCTTCGCCCGGTCGTACATCTCCCGGGTATTATCCTTTTTGACAACCATCAGAGGGATCGTCTCAAGTTTTTCATATGTGGTAAAACGCTTTCCACAAGTCTCGCACTGTCTCCGGCGTCTGATAGAACTGTTGTCATCCGCAGGCCGTGAATCGATTACTTTCGTGTCAGCCGCGTTGCAAAATGGACACTTCAATCGCTCTTCCCCTTTTCTGGTTTTATTGATATGCCCCCGCCAGGTTTTCATAACATATCATACTTATTATAATATCGCAGGAAGTGCGCTTCTGCAAGCAGAAGTTTTCCGCTATTCCTTCTTTTCTCTCTCTTCTTTCAGCCTCACCAGAATAATGTCATCCCCTATCTGGCAGATGTCGCAGAATGGAATTATGTACTCTTTTTCCCGCCCCAGAAAGCCCCAGACACAGCCCGGTCCCGGCACGATGATCGCAAGCATTTTTCCCGTGCTGATGTCAAAATCGACGTCGCCCACAAAACCAAGGCGCTTGCAATCTTTTACATTTATAACTTCCCGCTGTTTGAGTTCACAGATACGCATAGACATAAACCTCCCGGATCCTTCTGTAATCAAAATATGTACAAAAGGACCGGGAGGTTCTTCCTGGACAGGTATTTCTATCTACTTTTATTTCGTAACTTCTGATAACGTCACGCTGTCAAAATGCAGTGTATAATCAATCAGATGCGGCTGGCTCATCGCCACCGTCAAGGCACTGACCGCCACATCCTCATCCAGCGTTACCGGAATCTGGAACTCGGAATTGCCCTCGGTCTGGATCGGATCATACTGCACGTCATCCACCAGCATATACTCATAGTTCGGGCTGCTCCAGACAATATCGGCAGTCACCTTTCCATCCTTGACGATAATGGTCGCCGGGCTGTCCACCGATGCTCTGCCGGAACCTCCCTGCAGGGTTACCTCACAGGTATAAGTGCCGTCTGCCACATCTGCAGTCTGCCCTGCCGGTTTCTGGGCATCTGCCGCATCATCGCTATTCTCCGTCTCGGATGATGCCGCTTCCGCGTCCTCTGCCTCTCCGGAAACCGGATTTTCTACCCTTACTTTGTGGTCGTACCAGGTGCCCTTCTTACCAATCAGAGCCAGGTCAAATTCTTCTCCGAGCGCCGGAACCGGCACATCGAAGCCGTTGACCTCCTCGCTCAGGCCGTCGCTGTAAGTAACCGTGTCTACGGTTGGCTGCAGCCAACCGGCTTCATCTTCCTTTGCCTCGTCCGCAGTACCCAGATACAGGTTCACGATGTTTTTCGAGGTCAGGCTGATATGAAGTGTCGCCTCGCCATCCTTGACCGTCAGGACACCTTTTCCATTTTTCGATTCATTGACCTTGAACATACTGCTGTCCGTCTTAAAATCGACGGTGTAGACGCCGTCTGCAAGGTCAATACTGCTTTTCTGTTCGGCATTCTCGGTTTCTGCGCTCTCTGTCTGCGCCACGGTGTCGGCTGCGTCCTGTTTCTGTCCTCCGCACGCTCCGAGAAGAGCGGCAGCAAGCAGAAGCGCCGCTAAATTTAATTTCTTTTTCATATACATTATTCCGAAATAGACTCAATGGCTGTCCGTGTATGAGCAACATAGAATGATTCTACCGCTTTAATTCTGCCCAGACCGGAAATCTGAGTATCTACCTTGTCAAACGCACCTGATGCCTCAAACTGGCTCTTCCAGGAATCATCATCATCGCCTGCCATATCGTTGTTTGCGTGATCACCTGCAACTACCATCAGCGGACGAAGAACGACGTTCTTATAACCAGCTGCCTTCACTGCCTCGATAACAGACTCACAGGAAGTCTCTTCCGGCTCGCCCTCTACGGTACCGATAAATACGTTGCTATATCCAAGATTCTGCATCTGGGTCTGCATCTGGCTGTAGGTTACCTTTGCAACGTGTGCGGTACCATGACCCATCAGAACGAGTGCAGTTCCCTGATCGGCTGCGTCAGCTGCATCTTTAAAACCAGCTTCCGAAGCTGCTTCTGCTACAACTGCTTTTGCAACTGCCTCTTTATCTGCATTGATAACGGTTGCATCGTCGCCAACCTCACCTAACAGCGGCTCTGCGACAGCTACCTGCTCGAATTTATCCTGATACTTCTCGAGCGCCTCAACCATCTCGTCGTACTCAGCACCGTGCATGAGGTGGGTCGGCTGGACAACCAGCTCTTTAACTCCGTTCTCCACGGCTCGCTCCAGTGCCTGATCCATATTGTCGATGCACTCGCCGTCACGAGCCTCAACGTGGTTGATAATGATCTGTGCGGTAAACGCACGGCGGACTGCCCAATCCGGGAATGCATCCTGGATGGAATCCTCGATACTCTTGATATCTTTCACACGGCTGTCGTTGAAGGAAGTACCAAAGCTAACTACCAGGATCTCCTTGTCTCCAATCTCATCCTGATTGCGCGGATCGTCCAGGCTCGCGTCGCCGGTATCACGACCAAAATAATCTGGATCTGCGTTCTCGCCTTCTACCAGCTCCTTCTGCTCGTCAGTCAGGGCATCCCATGCCTCTTTGGCTGCCTTGCACTGCTCATCCGTGTCATCGGTGCGCTCCTGTACATAGATGTCATCGATCAGCTTTGCCACCTTATCTGCTGCTTCCTGATCGGAATCGGCGCTCTCAGCTGCCTCGGTCTCTGCCTCAGAAGCCGCCTCCGTCGAGGTTGCCTGGCTGGATGTACTGCCGCCGCAGGCTCCAAGCAATACGGACATCGTAACTGCCGCTGCACTTACAACTACTTTTTTGTTTTTTCTCATGTTTTCCTCCTTGTGTGACTCGCACAAAAATAGTTTTAACCGATATGTTCACGACAGCCGGCAGGTTTCCTGGCTTTCGGGTCATCATGCACGCCGCGCCTTCTCACTTTCGCAATGGCATCTGCGGCGCCACTCTCCGGTTCACAGTGACGAGATCGCACAGGTTTTGCACCTGTTTCCCTTTTACCCCCTGTCCACGCCTGCCAATCCGAGCAATCTGACTGGTCTGGCACAAACAGCGGCACCCACTGCCCATATCAGCTTGTTTCATTATAGATGGGGTATGCTTAAAAGTCAATTTATCCTGGAAATTATATCAAAAAAGCACCTGTCATCCGGATAAAAGGTGCTCTCCTCCTCTTAATGATTTTATATCTTTTATGGCATAAATTTCCGGTAAATCGAAATAATTTTCTCATTCTTCACCGTCACAGCCGTGTTATATGGCTTAAACTCCCCGATCAGCCGATCACGGATCGCGAATAATTCTTCCGCGGTATACACCTGCGGCGGTGTATCCGGGTCAGAATCATCTGTCAGGACAAAGTTCTCATCCATCTGCAGCGTAACCTCTCCCAGCTTATGGTAACTTCTCCCGACTGCCATCTCCGAGCCATAAAAGGAATCCTCCTCTACCATTCTCAGCTCTTCGCCCCCCTGTGCCGGACCGCCATTGATCTCGATCCTCCCAGACTCCTGTCGGTCAATCGAAGTAATGAGACATTCTTTCCCATCGATGAGCAGCGTATCTCCCGCCTGCAGTTCATCGATATCTGCCTTATGAAAATGCTCATAGTCATAGACCGTCAATGTGATGATAACATTGCTTTCATCCTGATGGATCTGCTGCAGTTTGAACCCAGCTGCAAAGGTACAGTTGTCAAAATGCGTCATATTGAGGGTTTCCCGGACTGGTTCAACCGTGAGCGGTTCCGTCCGCTCAGTTTCCTGCGTTTTATCCCGTTCGGGCTGCTCCTGCGCCTGATCATTTTCAGTCACAGCCTCGCGGATCGCCCCCTGGCTCTCCTCATCGACAGCCCCTTCCTGTGTGGCTGTCTCCGATGCCGCGCCCGCACAGGCGGTCATCCATACACTCATCCCAAGTGCTGCGGCGATCCATCTTTGTTTCAATCGTCTCATGTTTGCTGCCGCCCCTTTCCGGCTTCTCCTTTTTCCTGGCATTTTCGTAACTGTTCAGTACCTTCACAGTCACGCGCAAAAATCCATCAAAAATTGCCTACGGCAATGGGATTTTTGCCTGCTGGCCCATGTTTTCGTACGGTCAGCGCAGTAAATGCGCAGACCTACTGAACAGTTACACATTTTCAGCAAAGTCTTATGCCTGCTTTTTCTTCGCCGCCTCAACCAACTTCTCCATCTCCCGCATTACCTCTTCAAAATCCAACTCAGAAGTATCCAGTAAAATGGCGTCCTCCGCCTGCTTGAGAGGCGACAATTCCCGGTGCATATCGCGGTAATCGCGCTCGATGATATCCTGCTCGATCGCCTCCAGGGAACAGCTTTCCCCGCGTTCGGTCAGCTCTTTATAACGGCGTCCAGCTCTCACACGGCTGCTCGCGGTCAGATATACTTTCAGGGTCGCATCCGGCAGAACCGCCGTTCCGATATCCCGGCCATCCATCACGACATCCCGGCGTCCGGCTAATTCACGCTGCAGCTCCACCAGTTTTTTGCGGACCGGCGCATAGACAGAGGTATTCGAAGCCATATTTCCAACCGCCTCCGTCCGAAGCTCGCTGCTGACATTCTCCCCATTTAAATAAACCTGCTGGATCCCATTTTCATATTCCAGTGAAATGGAAACCGTCTCACAGGCGCGTCCGATCGCCGCCTCATCATGGCTGTCGATGCCCTGGCGCAAAAAATACAATGCCATCGCCCGGTACATCGCCCCTGTATCAACATAAATATATCCATAATCTTCCGCCAGCTTCTTTGCCACTGTGCTCTTTCCAGCCCCGGCTGGTCCATCAATCGCTATATTAATCGGCATTTCGTTTCCCCTTTTTCATATCGTTATAATTCATGATTTTCCGCTGCGCTCCGTCCCGCCAGCATGCCGGTCGACCACGCAATTTGTAAGTTGTAGCCGCCGGTGACTGCATCGAGATCCAGCACTTCCCCTGCAAAATAAAGCCCTGGAAGCTTCTTCGACTCCATCGTGGATGGATTCACTTCTTTTACCGTCACACCGCCCTGGGTAATGATCGCCTCATTGAAACCTCGCAGCCCGGTCAGCGTCAGGGTAAAATGCTTTGTCACCTCCGCCAGCCGTCTCCGCTCTTCCTTCGTCACGGCGTTGACCTGCTTGTCCGGCTCAATGCCGCTGCGGCGAATTATGACCGGTATCAGTTTTGATGGGTACAGATGGTTCAGCGCATTTTTAAACTGTTTATTCTTCTCCGCCTCAAAATCGCGCAGAATCCGCGCATCGAGCTGTTCCATGGAAAGCGCCGGTTTCAGATCGATCATCAGAGTCAGCGGACCCTTTTTCAGTTTTTTCGCCGCATAACTGCTGGCACTCAAGAGTACCGGACCCGAAACGCCGTAATGGGTAAACAGCATCTCACCAAATTCACGGTAAACTTCTTTCTTTCCATTTAAAACAGCAGCTTCCACGTTCCGCAGGGAGAGTCCCTGCAGCTCCTTCACATCTTCCTTCGTCTCAAACGGAACAAGCGCCGGCGAAAGTTCCGTCACCTTGTGCCCTGCTGCCTCCGCAAACCGGTAACCATCGCCGGTTGAGCCGGTCGTCGGGTAGGACAAACCGCCCGTCGCCACGATCACTGCATCCGCAGCTATGTAGGAGTCCTTTTTCCCACGCTCATTACCGTCCTGCGCCAGAATCACACCTTTTAATACACCATCCTCCAGCCACAGTTCCCGGACTCCCTGATTCAATTCTACTTTCACGCGCAGTTCCCGCAGCCGTCTTGCAAACGCCGATGTCACATCCGATGCCCGATCAGACACCGGAAAGACACGGTTGCCGCGCTCCACCTTAACATGACAGCCGTTCGCCTCCAGAAAATCCTTCACATCCTGGTTACTAAAACCGTAAAATGCACTGTATAAAAAGCGGCTGTTTGTCACAACACTGTCAAACAGACCTTCCATATCACAGTCATTCGTCACATTGCAGCGCCCTTTTCCCGTGATATAGATCTTTTTTCCCAGTTTCTCATTCTTTTCATAGATCGTTGCCGCGCAGCCATTTTCCGCCGCCGCAATCGCAGCCGCCATGCCGGCTGCCCCGCCGCCGATCACAATTATTTTTTTCATATTGCTATCCTTTTCGTTTTTATATCGCCTGGTGCTATCAATCCTGTACCAGGTGGATCGCAAATCCGCCGACTTCTTCTTTAAAATAGGCGAAAATACAGCGCCCCTGCTCATTAAAGCGCTTCGTCTCTTCCCGAAGCGTCATACCGCGGTTCACAAAGTATCGGATCGCCGCCTCGCAATCATTTACGCCAAAGCCAATATGACCGTAGGTTCCGTGGCTCTCCACCTTCATATTTTCCGTCAGGTCACCGCTGAACACCGCTTTCTCCGTCTCGCGCGGCATCAGCCCCATCAGGCGCGCCAGTGTCTCAGCAACCTCCCAGGCCTCGTCTTCCGATTTTGTATTGATTCCCACGTGTTTTACGTGCATATGAAATAGTTCCATCGGGGTTGGATCCCCCGCATGCTCTGCCATAAATGCTAGTGTGCGCTCTTTTGCTGTCTGCTCCATTTTGCCCGCTTCCTTTCTATCGCTACATTTAACGCAAAGTTTACACAAATGTTTGTATTTTTCAAAATTGCCGTCTTTTTCTTTAAATATTGATTTTACTGTATCTTACGAAGAATTGCAACCGCGCTTCTTCATATTTCCACACATGATTACCAAATCGGCCGTCCGCTTCTTTCTATCACTTACGCAGCTTTTTTACCTCACGGATCTTCTCCTCCATCGCCTCCACAACCGTTTCCAGCACCTTGACGCGCGCGAAATATTTGGAATTTCCTTCTACGATCGTCCACGGGGCATAGGTAGTAGAGGTCCGCACCAGCATCTCATTGACTGCCTGCTCGTATGCGTCCCATTTTTCACGGTTGCGCCAGTCTTCGTCCGTGATTTTCCACTGTTTTGCCGGATCCTCCATGCGCTCCTTAAAGCGGCGTTCCTGCTCATCTTTATCAATATGAATCCAGAATTTCACGATCACCGCGCCAAAATTCGCCATGTGCTCTTCCATCTCGTTGATTTCCTGATATGCCCGTTTCCAGTCCGCCTCACTGCAGAAGCCCTCGATCCGCTCCACCATCACGCGCCCGTACCAGGTGCGGTCGAAGATCGCAATATGCCCCGCTTTCGGCATCTCCCGCCAGAAACGCCACAGATAATGGTGTACCTTCTCCACATCATTCGGTGCCGCCGTCGGATTGACCTTGTAGCCGCGTGGATCCAGATGGCTTGTCAGGCGCCGGATCGCACCGCCTTTTCCCGCCGCATCCCAGCCTTCAAAGCCGATCACCACCGGAATCCGCAGCCGGTACAGCTCGCCGTGCAGCACCTCCAGCTTTTTCTGCAGCTTATCCAGACGTTCCTTATATTCCTCGCGTGTCAGCGTTTTCGTCAGATCCACGCCGGAAAGCACGCCATTTTTAAACCGCTCATCTGGAAGTTTGACCGGCGGATGCACCGCCCCTTCCTCGCGTTCCATTCGGCGGCGGTTCAGCTCATACTCCAGCCGGTCTGTGACGGTGGATAAAATCTTGACTGCCGCATAATTTTTATCAGTCGCTTCCACGATCGTCCACGGCGCGTACCCGGTATCCGTCCGCTGCAGCATTTCCTCATTCATCTCCAGAAATGTATCGTAATCCTTGTTGCGCTTCCAGTCCGCCTCCGTCACACGCCACGCAGTCTCTTTGCTTTCTTCCAGCCGTTTAAAGCGCTTTTTCTGCTCGTCCCTGGAAATATACAGAAACAATTTGATCAGAATCATGCCGGAATCTGCCAGCTGCTTTTCAAATGAAAGGATATCCCGGAACGCCCCGTTTAGCTCCTGCCGCTTCGTCTCTTTGTCAAACCGGTCAACGGTAACCTTATCGTACCAACTCTTGTCAAAGATCATCATTCGTCCATCTTCCGGTGTCTTCGTCCAATACCGCCATAAAAATGGACGCATCCGTTCCTCTTCCCCCGTCTCCCGGCTCGCATAAACATCAAAGCCGCGCGGATCCAGCGGCTGGATCAGGCGGTTGATCTGCGTTCCCTTACCGCCTGCCCCGAAGCCGTCAAATACGATGACAACCGGGATCTTTTCCGCCTTACAGGCGCGCTGCAATTCTCCCAGCTTCACATCCATCTCTTCCCGAAGCTTCTTGTAGTTTTCCTTATCCACTGATTTATTCAAATCCACTTTTTCCAGCATCTTTCCACCTCCACATCAAGCAGTAAAATGACCTTTCAACAATCCCATGGCATCACAATGCTTCGTCTTTACCTTTCCCCGTCATCATCTCATGCTCTTTTTTGATCTCTTCATATAATTGTACCGAATCCCACTTCATATTATACGGTGTCAGGACTGCTTTATAATCAATCCGTCCGACTCCCTTTTTTCGGAGTGCATGGATAAATGCATCTATCTGGGCGGAAGAAAAGCCTGCCATGATCGCCATCTCATCTGAGAAATCCATTTTCCTGGAAGAATCGTTCTCCGGCACTTCTCGCTGCAGCCTCCCGTCTGCCTGTTTCTGAGCGGACTCTTCTTTTTGCGTTTCCTCCACAGCCTCTATTGCTTGTCCGGCTTCCTTGAGGACATCCTCATTCAGTCCTTTCACACCAGCCAGCACGCCCACCGGCAGCCCGTACTCCTCCTTTGTCACTGCCCTTAATCGGAATCCCAGCGGCATAAGCGCCTGCTGCACCTTCATTTTTCTTTTGGAATCAGTAAAATTATACAATAATACAGTTGGTTTCATCGTAATTTATCGATTCTCCTCTCTGTTTCTTATTCCCGCCTCATCAATTCTCCGGCTTCTCAATATGATTCTCTATTATATCCTTTTTTCCCCCTTCTGTGCAAGAAAAACAAAAAGCAGCGGCATCAACCACTTGCTTTCGCTCGTCCGCTGTCTGCCGCTGTCTGATTTTTGTTTCATTTATGTATGTTTCCGCATTTCAGATCCTCTTCCGGTCTGCTGCCAGATAGCTCCCTAGTGAAGAACACCATTTGCATCCGCTACCATACCGTTCGGAGTTACCATGTTCGTCCAGAGTGCTCCGGTATTCAGGTCAAACAGATACCATGCGCCATCGATGAACTGATAGCCTGTCTTTCTTGCACCACGGGTACCGTCGGATACCGGATTCAGATAATACTTGTACGGTCCAATCTGCTGCCATCCGGTCAGCATCTTGCCTCTCGTACCATCGGATACCGGGTTTAAATAGAACCAGTTATTATCAGTATAGATCCAGTCTGTATCCATGAAACCGTTTGCATTCAGATGATACCACTCATTATCAACATATACCCAGTTGTTCTTAACCGGTACACCATTGATGTAGTAAGACCAGCCGTAAATGCTGTTTACCCACTGACCATTCGCATTTGCCGGAGTGGAACCACCAGAAGAATTATCGGTCGGAGGTGTACCTGTATACACATCTGAAGAATTCATATAATATTCATCGGACTCGTCACTCCACTCACCCTTGTCGCTTCCGTCAACCGCGCGTACCTTAAAGGTATAATCGCCGGATTTCGTCATGTATGGGTAGAAATTGTAGCTTGTGCCTGTGGTTGTAACAGTCGTTACGGTAGAACTGTTGCGGTACAGTTTAACTTCATACTTGCTTGCATCCGATACGCTGTCCCAGGTTGCGGTACGATTGCTCCAGCTAAGATCCTCGACCGTATCCAAATCGCCGTCAACAGCTGACATCGTAATCTTAACTTTCCACTCGCTCTTATCGCCAGATCGCTTCGTAACTTTGTAAGCCGACTTGGTTGCAGAAAGCTTTGTGCCGGATAACTGATAACCGTCCTTTGCCTCGATCGTCAGGTAGATGACCGGCTTATCACCTCTCTCCCACTCGCTGTCGTCATTGTCAAACTCCTGCTCGGTAATCTCAACATTACCCTTCGTAACTTGTACATCCGGATCCCCGATGCTGTCGCCCGCTTCCGGTTTCGCATTGACACGGAACTTAACTTCCGAGATCTTTTTGTCAGCCGCGTATGCCGGAATACTCATAGCCAGTGCCGCCATGATAGCAAGAGCGGAAACCGCCGCTGCCTTCAGGTTATGTCTCATATCCCATCCTCCTTTTTTAATGTACTCTCGCGTACAAACTCTTGTTTCCATTATAACAAACATATCTGCCTGCGTCAAAATAAACTGTCGGTATTTTCAAAATTTTTCCCTTGTTTTTTGAAGTAAATGTCTGTTTTCTGTTATTGACAGGATAGCACACTTTTATTACCTGAGAATAACTTTTTGTTTAAGGTTTTCTGACATTTTCGTCAATGGTAGAATTTATATCATAATTGATATTTCCTGTGACATAAAAAAGAATGTACCTTTTTGTGTGATGGGGAATTCCAAGGAATTTTCTATCACACAAAAAATAGACCGGGGCAGATTTCTGCGATCCGGTCTATTTCTACCTTACTTAAAAGCAGGTGTTCATTTTATTTGAAATACTCCACACCTGAAGCAAACAGCTGCATATCCTGATTTCCATAGATATTCATGCCTGTATCGCTCCAGCAGCGCTCGTTGTGACCCATCTTACCAAGAATACGTCCATCCGGGCTTGTGATACCCTCGATGCACTGGTAGGAACCGTTCGGGTTCCACTCCTCGCTGACGGATAAGTTTCCATTCGGATCGCTGTACTGGATCGCGATCTGACCATTTGCGCGAAGTTTTGCAAGCCACTCCTCGTTGGCTACGAAACGTCCTTCACCATGGGACATCGGGTTGCAGTATACGCCTCCCAGCTCTGCTTTTCTGAGCCACGGGGACAGGTTAGATACAACCTTTAAGTATGCCATGCGGGAAATGTGGCGTCCAATGTTGTTGGTTGTCAGAGTCGGGGAATCTGCTTTCTGCGGCTCAATCTTGCCTCCGGTTAAAAGTCCCAGTTTGATTAATGTCTGGAAGCCATTGCAGATACCCAGTACCAGGCCATCCCGGTCATGAAGCAGTTTGTCGATCTCCTCCATCATCGCCTCGTTACGGAATACCGTAGCGAAGAATTTAGCCGAACCATCCGGCTCATCACCTGCGGAGAATCCACCCGGGAACATGATGATCTGGGATTTCTTGATATCCTCTTTGTACTGCTCGATGGAAGAACGGATATCGGATGCATTCTGGTTGCGGAATACACGCACAATCGTCTCCGCTCCAGCTGCCTCAAACGCTTTCGCGCTGTCCAGCTCGCAGTTGGTACCCGGCATTGCCGGAATAAATACAGTTGGTTTTGCCACTTTATGTTTGCATACATATACCTTATCGGTATTGTAAAGTGTCTCTTCTGCTGCCTTCATCGGTGCGCCGGAAGCGGTCGGGAACACTTTCTCCAGGGTTCCGGTCCATGCTTTCAGAGCCTCTTCCATGGAGATCACGGTACTGCCATACTCGAAGGTTCCCTTGTCGGTTACCTCACCGATCACGGTGTACGGAATGGACAGCTCGCCTACCTTGCCGTCCGGAACCTCGCAGACAATATTGCCCCAGCCAGCGGCGAAGAAGTCTCTCGGATCTACATTGTGCTCAATCTTTACGCCCAGGCGGTTACCAAATGCCATCTTGCTGACAGCCTCTGCCACACCAGCACCCTCAACCGCATATGCGGAAATAATCTTTCCAGACTCCATATCGCGGTAGATTTTCTCGTAACCATCCATGATCTGGCTGTAAACCGGCAGGTCATGTACATCTTTCTCGATGGTAAAGAGAACAATCTTGCTGCCCGCTTTCTTAAATTCCGGAGATACCACGTGTTTGGTATCGGAAATATCAACTGCAAAGGAAACCAGTGTCGGCGGTACATCGATTTCTCCGTGCTCTTCATCATAGAAGCTGCCGGACATACTGTCCTTGCCGCCGATGGACGGAAGTCCAAATCCGAGCTGCGCACTGTAAGCACCGAGCAGAGCGGAGAACGGTGTGCCCCATCTCTTCGGATCTTCCGTCATACGTTTGAAGTACTCCTGGAAGGTAAAGCGGATCTTGTGGAAATCACCGCCGTTTGCCACGATCTTAGCAACAGAATCCAGCACTGCGTAAGTAGCGCCGTGGTACGGGCTCCAGCTGGACAGGTACGGATCATAGCCGTAGCTCATCATGGTAACAGTATCGCATTTGCCCTCGCTCATCGGCAGTTTTGCCACCATCGCCTGTGTCTCGGTCATCTGGTGGACACCGCCGTATGGCAGGAATACACTGCTTGCGCCCACGGTGCTGTCGAACATCTCAACCAGACCCTTCTGGGAGCATACATTTAAGGAAGAAAGCATGGACAGCCATTTTTCTTTGACATCCTTTACTTCCTGTTTATCAAATACATTGCCTTCCCTGGTCGGAACCTCAACGGTAACGGTTGTCTCCTGATGAGCACCGTTGGTATCCAGGAATGCACGGCTTAAATCTACGATCGTCTTGCCTCTCCAGTTCAGAACCAGGCGCGGGGACTCAGTAACAACGGCAACCGGAACTGCCTCCAGGTTCTCTTCTGCTGCATAAGCAAGCATCTTATCAACATCTTTCGGGTCTACCACCAGAGCCATACGCTCCTGTGACTCGGAAATCGCAATCTCCGTTCCGTCCAGACCTGCATATTTCTTCGGAACCTTGTCAAGGTCAATCTGAAGTCCGTCAGCTAACTCACCGATCGCTACCGACACGCCGCCGGCGCCAAAGTCGTTACACTTCTTGATCAGACGGCTGACCTCTGGGCGGCGGAACAGTCTCTGTAATTTACGCTCGGTCGGTGCATTGCCCTTCTGAACCTCTGCGCCGCAGACCTCGATGGACTCCTCGGTATGTACCTTGGAAGAACCGGTTGCGCCGCCGATACCATCACGGCCGGTACGTCCACCCATCAGGATGATTACATCGCCCGGATCGGAAGTCTCACGAATGACGTTTTTGCGCGGAGCTGCTGCCATAACAGCACCGATCTCCATACGTTTTGCCACATAATTTGGATGATAAATCTCTTTTACATAGCCGGTAGCAAGACCGATCTGGTTACCGTAGGAGCTGTAGCCATGTGCTGCATCCTTTACGATGCGCTTCTGCGGAAGTTTGCCGTGCAGTGTCTCCGACATCGGACGGGTCGGATCAGCCGCACCGGTCACACGCATAGCCTGATATACATAGGTACGTCCGGAAAGCGGGTCACGGATAGCACCGCCTAAGCAGGTGGCAGCGCCGCCAAACGGCTCAATCTCGGTCGGATGGTTGTGGGTCTCATTCTTAAAGTTTACCAGCCACTCTTCTTCCTTGCCGTCGATGGTAACCGGAACTACGATACTGCACGCATTAATCTCCTCAGACTCCTCCAGATCCTCCAATTTGCCTTCACGGCGAAGCTTCTTCATAGCGAGAACAGCCAGATCCATCAGGCAGACAAACTTGTCATCGCGATCTTTGTAGAGAACCTCGCGATCTGCCAGATACTGTTTGTAGGAAGCTTCCATCGGCTCATTGTAATCGCCCTTTGTAAAGGTAACGTCCTTTAACTCAGTCTGGAAGGTCGTATGACGGCAGTGATCGGACCAATATGTATCCAGCACGCGGATCTCGGTCACAGACGGATCTCTCTTCTCTTCGTTCTTAAAGTAGTTGTGGATATGCTCGAAATCCTTGAACGTCATCGCAAGGTTCAGGGAATCGTAGAGTTCTTTTAACTCTGCCTCGCCATAACCGCAGAAACCATCGAAAATCTTGACATCCTCCGGCTGCTCAAATACCGTTACCAGCGTTTCCGGCTTTGCGTTGTTATTCTCACGGGAATCCACCGGGTTAATGCACAGGGACTTGATGCCCTCGATCTGCTCCGCGGTCAGTGTTCCGGAAATAACATAAGTTGTCGCGGAACGGATCACCGGATTTTCCTCTTCATTCAGAAGTTTCACACACTGTTCTGCGGAATCGGCTCTCTGATCGAACTGTCCCGGCAGGAACTCAACGGAAAAGATCGTATCGCCTTCCTTGGACGGGAATGCCTCCTCATAGACAAAATCAACCGGCGGCTCAGAGAAGATAGTAATCAGCGCTTTCTGATATGCATCCTCCGATACATCCTCAATATCATAGCGGATCAGTACGCGGACATCGGTGATCGTGTCGATCCCCAGATAGCTTGCGATCTCCTCTTTCAGATCGTGAGCCAATACGGCAAATTCCGGTTTTTTCTCAACGAAAATACGTCTTACGCTCATGTTTTCCTCCTGTTTTTTCGTATTTTAATGTTTCATGTTCTGTAAAATACATTCATTTTTTAGTATAAAAGGCAAATGCCTTCTTCTAGCATCTGCCTTTATCATACACAATTTTTATAGATTAGTAAAATTAATATATTTAATATTTTTTATTAACATATCTTATTGAACAATTATCTCTTGCCTTATTTCATTCCTGCTTTTTTCATTTTGAAATCATTCTTTAAAACGATTTTTTCTGTTCCAACGTCCCTGTCTCATTCAGTGCAAGCAGCTTTCCCATCCCCGTCGAACGGTCATACGAAACAACCGACAGACTGGCATTCGCCACAATGATCTCCTGCGGCTCCCGATGGAAACGGAGCAGATAATTCATCAAAAAGACGAGGATCCCACCGTGCGCCACGATCACCGCATCCCCGGCTGTCTCCTCCAAAATCTGTCGGATCGCCCGTTCACTCCGCGCCTCGCAGGATTTTCTTGATTCTCCGCCGGACGGGATGCCGACCATCGGCTGTTCCCTCCACAGATGAAATTCATCCGGGTACTCTGCTTCCACCTGCTGCCAGCTTTTGCCTTCCCAGTATCCAAAATCGCGCTCCCGCAGCCCCGTCAGGCGGCGGAGCGGTAATTTTTCTTCCTTTGCCAGGATCTCCGCCGTCTGGAATGCACGCGCAAGCGGGCTGGCATAGACCGCATCGATCCGCGTTTCCGCCGAATAGCCGATCCTTTCTTTCAGGACAGTGGCAAGCTGCTCCGCCTGCTGCCGTCCTGTTTCGTTCAGCGGAATATCCGTCGTTCCCTGTATCTTTCCCGCCCGGTTCCAGTCGGTCTGACCGTGGCGTACCAAATAAAACAGCATTTTCTATTACTCCTGTTCATCTATCTCTTTCTGAGCCATCTCTGCCGCCTGACCGCTGACCTTCATCGCGTCCATCGTCAGCTTCATGATGTCACGGATCTCATCCTCGCTCATCTTCATGCGCTCCGCCAATTCCGCAAGGGTCGCCTCACGTCCCAGCTCCCGCGCCATGCTCGCAGAAATATCCTTGAGGACATTAACACGCGCCGCCATCTCCTCCTCGATCTTCGTCTCGCGGTTCTGAATCTGCAGCGCATCCTCGATCGCCGCGCGCACCTTTTTCTCCATCTGCGCGTCGAAATCACCGTTTTCGTACTCACTTGCGAACAGAAACAGCGCCATATTTGCCTCCTGCACCAGATCGCCCGCCGGAAGTCCCCGATCGTGGTACTCCTCCGCGATCTGAACCGCCTTCGCCAGTTTTAACTCCGTCAGACGGGAAGCCGCTGTCTTGTCCCCCTCCGTCAGTTTTTTCAGAAGCGCCGCTTCCTCCTCCGGCGTGCCCTGCGGGAGATTTTTCAGTTCCTCTAAGTAAATATCATAAAATGTATTAGATTCCATGTGGTATTCCCTCCTAAAAAATACATACTTCTAAGATGATTCCGTCATTTTATCACAAACAAGACACAGATACAATCATTATTGACTCCGCCCTTCAATCATGTTACACTGAATACAGTTCTATAAGGAGGACTAATAAATGGATATCAACTATGAATTATATAAAGTATTTTACCACGTAGCCTCGACGTTAAGTTTCTCCGAGGCATCTAAGCAGCTTTTCATCTCCCAGTCGGCGGTCAGCCAGTCGATCAAGGTACTGGAGAAGAAACTGAACCAGACTCTTTTCATCCGCAGCACAAAAAAAGTACAACTCACCCCGGAAGGCGAGATCCTACTCAAGCACGTGGAACCGGCGATGAACCTGATCCGTCAGGGCGAAAACCAGCTGCTCGACTCTAACAGCTTAAACGGCGGTCAGCTCCGCATTGGCGCAAGCGATACGATCTGCCGCTATTATCTGGTGCCATTTTTAAGCGAATTTCACAAGCGCTACCCGAATATCCACATCAAGGTTACCAACCGTACCTCCATCGAATGTGCGCGGCTTCTGGACAACGGTCAGGTCGATTTTATTCTGACGAACTATCCAAACTCCGGGCTCGGTGGAACGCAGAATATCCATGTGCTACGCGAATTCAACGATATATTCGTCGCCAATGAGACCTATTTTCCGATGAAAGACCGCCCGGTTACACTGCGCGAGCTGCAGGCGCTCCCAATCCTCATGCTGGATCGCAAGAGTACCACCAGCGAATTTCTGCACAACATGTTCCAGAAGCACCAGCTTGACCTCGTACCGGAGATTGAATTAAGCAGCAACGATCTGCTCATCGATCTGGCGCGCATCGGTCTCGGCATCGCATTTGTCCCGGATTTCTGTCTCCCGGCTGGCGAAAAAGAACTTTATGCCCTGACCCTGACTGAAGCCCTGCCGCCGCGCCAGCTCGTCGTCGTCCACAATGAGACAATGCCGATCTCACAGGCATCGCGTGAATTTATTGAACTTCTGGAAAACGGCTCCAAAACGCCTGGAGCTCCTGCTCCAGAGACGAAAGACTGACCCGTTTGACATCGCTCCATTCCCTTGGAAATAATTCCCGGTACTCCCGACGCCAGAACCGGTCATCCAGTAAAAGGATGACGCCCTGATCGGACGCGGTCCGAATGACCCGCCCTGCCGCCTGGAGTACCTTATTCATGCCCGGATACTGGTAGGCATATGCAAATCCATCTTTTCCCGCTTCTTCAAAATATCCCTGCAAAATTTTCTGCTCCGTGCATACCATCGGGAGCCCGGTTCCGACCACGATCACGCCGATCAGCCGGTCGCCTGTCAAGTCGATTCCCTCCGAAAACAGACCGCCCATCACGCAGAACGCCACCAGTGAGGTATCACGTTCAGTTGTTCGTTCGGGAGAAAATTTCTGTAAAAATGCTTCCCGTTCCTCCTCGGTCATGTGAGAATCCTGGATCAAAACTTCCATACTTTTTCCGGTTTTCCCAAAACGTTTTTCCACTTCCCGCACCCGGTTCATATACTGGTACGACGGGAAGAACACAATATAATTGCCTTTTTTTGCACTTGCCATCGCCTGGATGTAGTGCAGCACCCGCCGGTATTCCGTCTCATTGCGCCGCGTATACCGGCTCGTCACATCCGTCGCCGCCAGCAGAAGACGCCGCTCCTGCGGAAACGGGGACGGCACATAGACCGTATAGTCCTCCTCCTGATCCGACAGAAGCATCCGGTAATACCGGAGCGGCAGAAGCGTTGCCGAGAAAAAGACCGCCGCTTTCCCCTGCGACAGGCACTGTGCCAGATTTTCAATCGGATTGACACAATAAAGCCGGATGACAAATTCGCCGGACGGCATAAGTTCCGTATAAATCCTGTAATGCTCATCGACCCGCTCATACATATTTAAAAAATGTCGCACCGAAAAATAAAAATCCAGAATCGTGTCACGTCCATCTTCCCCGCCCGGCTTTTCCAGATACTTTTCCATTTCTCCAAAAACACTATTTAACACTGAAACCAGATGTCCGGCATCCTTGAGCAGCTGGTAGCCGTCGCACTCCCGCTTCATCTCCAGAAGCGCCTTATTTAACCTTGTAAGCTGCCGCCCCAGCGCCGGCGCACGATGTCCCAGTACCTTTTTCGTCAAAAGCACTTCTTCCTTTATAATAGAAGCACTGTACATTTCCCGCGCGCGCGATACCAGATTGTGAGCTTCATCCATCAGGAAGAAATAGTCTCCCTCCGCCCCATCCGCAAAATAACGCTTCAAGCGCACATCCGGGTCAAAGACATAATTATAATCGCAGATGATCCCATCCACAAACGAAGAAATATCAAGGCAGAACTCAAACGGGCAGACCTGAAATTTTTCCGCATACTCTAAAATTACCGAACGCGTGATTCCGAATTCCTGATGCAAAATTTCATACACCGCATCGTTGACACGGTCAAAATGCCCTTTCGCACGCGGGCACATTTCCGGATTGCACACCGGTTTTTCCAAAATACACAACTTTTCCTTTGCCGTGATCGTGACCGAACGAAAATACAGCCCGCGTTCCCGCAAAATCGCCAGCGCCTCTTCCGCCACCGTCCGCGTGATCGTCTTCGCCGTCAGGTAAAAGAGTTTTTGCCCATGCCCTTCCCCGATCGCTTTAAGCGCCGGAAATACCGTCGAAAGAGTCTTTCCAATCCCGGTCGGGGCCTGGACAAACAGCCTGCGCCCGCGCTCCAGCGTCCGGTAAACCGCCACCGCCAGATCCCGCTGTCCCGCCCGGTACGGATAGGGAAATTCGAGCGCTTTGATTGATTCATCACGTCGCAGCCCGTTGTGATAGAGGTAACGCGCCCATTTGACATATTCATGGATCAGACCAGCAAACCATTCGGAAAGTTCGTCCATCGTCTGGATCTCCTGAAAGCGGCGGATCTCCTCCGTCTCCAGATTACAGTAGGTGAGCTGCAGTGTCACTTCGTCCAGCGCTTCCTGTAATCCATAGATATAGCCATAACAGCGCGCCTGCGCCATATGCACGCCAACCGCTTCTTCCAGACAGTTTATATCCTGGTAAACACACTTGATCTCATCGATCGTGACATCTTTTCCATCCCGGATGATTCCATCCGCACGCCCCTCGACCACGATTTGGAATCCGTCCTCCTCCACCGAATGGCGCAGCGACACCTCCGCCTGATACCCTGAGCCCATCCGCCGCTGTATCTTCCGGTGCATCCGTCCCCCAGCTAACATCGCCTCTCTCTGTGCACCCGCCGTTCGCCGATTATCAATATCCCCCGAACGCAGAACGAACTCAACCAGATTGCGGACGGAGATCCGTATCTGCCTGCCGGTCAGCTCCATGTGTGGTTCCTCCCTTCCCCGTACATTTTATGTCTATCAAAAAGACTGCAGACACCTTCTTCTCTCCGGCACCCGCAGTCTTTCTTTATTTTCGTACTATCAACTTTTCTTTCATCATACCGATTCGGGTCATACATATCCTTCTAAAATATCTATGATATCTATGTTCCGCTTGAACCAGCCTTCCAGCCCTTTTATGCCGCTGTCACATTGTTCGCTTCCATCGTGTCAAGAAACGCCTCATACTCTGCATCCTCGCCCATGTACTCAACGGTCAGAATCTGTGTCAGATCCAGGCTCATAACTCCCAGAATCGACTTGGCATCAATAACAACACGGTTATAAAAAACATCAATATCAAAATCGCATTTTATAGAAGCATTGACAAATTTCTTGGCATCTTCTATCGTTTTCAGCATAATTTTTCTCTGTTTCATAATAAACAACTCCTTTTTACTGAATGTACCAACAGAATTTTTTCCTCCGTTTTTTAGGCACATTTAAAACCATAAAGATTTATTCAGTGTTTATAGCATGATTTTTGTCGAATGTCAATTTTATTTCTTTTATACCGCATATTTTTAATACATGATTTTTACCAAAAAAGCAGAGTGTTTCTTAGTAAAATATTCCGACGTCTAGAACTATCGTCGTATTCATTTCATGATATATTGTCATTATTTATATACATCAAATGGTTTAACGGATTGGTTTTGGGCAGTTGAACTAAATATTCATTGTGATTTTCCACCCAGCATGAGTACACAAATTCTCTTTTACCAAATTATCCTGATCTCTAGTTTCCATATAAAATGATGAATGATACTTAATAAATGGAAAAAAATATATTAAATCAAAAAAAATGAAAAATTATAAAAAAATTGTTGACTTTTCGTTAGGGCTATGATATCATAACTGAGTCAGCAGCGAAGGGGAATAGTTCAATGGCAGAGCAACGGTCTCCAAAACCGTTAATGGGGGTTCGAATCCCTCTTCCCCTGCTTCTAAAAGCGTCAGTGATTCAGAGATGAGTCATTGGCGTTTTTGTTTTTTTAACATTCAAGTCGAACGTCCGTGAGACTTGGCGCGTGGTTCCGGTCAGCGAAGCTGACATATTCCTATCAGAATCACTGCGCATCCTCGCGGAGCGTTTATCTCAGTCGGAGACCTAACTCCCACTGAGATAAATTTGCTGTTACTCACATTACGCTAATATTATTTTTCTTAAATTTTCCCAAAATCCAAACAACCTACAGCAGCCCAATCGCCTCCCGCACATTTGCCACCCCTTCCAGCCGGATATCCGACCTTGGTTTCAATTTACTGACATTGACCATCGGAAGAATGCATCTTGTAAATCCCATCTTGACTGCCTCATGGACTCTCTGCTCTGCCATTGAGACGGCGCGCACCTCTCCGGAAAGTCCGACCTCGCCAAATACGATCGTTTTCTCATCCAGCGGACGGTCTTTATAGCTGGAAATCAGCGCCATCACGATCGCAAGGTCAAGCGCCGGCTCGTTCATCTTCATGCCGCCCGCAATGTTGACATACGCATCGTACCCGGACAGGGCATAACGGCATCGTTTTTCCAACACTGCCATGAGCAGGTTCACACGGTTGTAATCGACGCCCGCTGCCGTCCGCCGCGGCAGTCCGAAATTCGTCTTTGACACCAGCGCCTGCACTTCCAGAAGAATCGGGCGGGTTCCTTCCATCGAGCAGGCAGTCACCGCACCGGATGCCTCCGCCGGGCGCCCTTCCAGCATAAATTCGGATGGATTCGGCACCTCCGCCAGTCCTTCCTCCCGCATCTCAAACACGCCGATCTCATTGGTCGAACCGAAACGGTTCTTCACTCCCCGCAGAATCCGGTAGGACGCATGGCGATCGCCCTCAAAATATAGCACTGTATCGACCATATGTTCCAGCATACGCGGTCCCGCCACAACGCCCTCTTTCGTCACATGACCGACGATAAAGACTGTCACGCCCAGTCCTTTTGCGAGCTGCATCAGGACGCCGGTGCACTCTCTTACCTGGCTGACACTGCCCGGTGCAGAACCTGCCGCCTCGATAAACATGGTCTGGATCGAGTCGATCACGACCACATCCGGGCGTACCTCCCGGATCACCTCCGCGATCGTATCCAGGTTCGTCTCACTCAAGAACGAAAGTGGTCCGCGCACCGTCCCGATCCGGCTTGCCCGCAGTTTGATCTGTTTTAATGACTCCTCGCCGGAGACGTATAAAACCTTTTGTTCCTGTCCTGCCAGGTTCCGGCAGACCTGCAGAAGCAGGGTTGATTTTCCGATTCCCGGATCTCCGCCGACCAGCACCAGGGAGCCACGCACCACGCCGCTTCCAAGCACCCGGTCAAGTTCTGCAAATCCGGTTCTCGTCCGATCCGTATCGGAAAGCTCAATTTCATCTAAGCTAACCGGCTTTGCCTGCGCGCCAACCCGTTTTCCCGGTGCCGCCGTCAGCGAAGCCGCTGCCGCATACCGCCCTGCTGCCGTACCGGATGATACTGGTGCGGACGGCGCTTCCACCATCGTATTCCACGCCTTGCACGCCGGGCACTGCCCCATCCATTTGGAAGATTCATAACCGCATTCCCTGCAGAAAAATCCCGTTGATTTTGCCTTTGCCATGCTGATTCCTTTCCAAACACTTCTTCTCATATTCCTTATTACACAAAAAGCTGCTGCATGGCGGAAACCGGCTTCCGGCGCACACGCCCGCCATTCCTGCCATGCAGCAGCTTTCATCTCACGCATTGTAATTTGTACGTAACGTTTTGTTTTTCTTTTCCTTATCTGGCTTCAATCCGGATTGCGGTTGCCTTGCCCGGGTTCAGCTCCACGCTCAGTACCAGTTTGCCGCTGACGTTGGTCTTCATGCCACCAACCGATACGCCGTCTACATATACCTCATACTCACGCTCATCCTCTAACTGAATGGTAATCTGAGCATCCTTCTCGCCCTCAACCGAAAACTGTACGGAAGTATCTCCCGCCTGGAAATGATTGACTGCCGTGCCCGGTACCGACTCATATACGAACATTCCGTTGCGCTCCAGCTTGGTAATCTCGCCGAATGTTTTTACCTTATAAAGATCGCCCTGAAATTCAAAATCCTGCAGCTTGGACTTTGCTGCTAACATATAATTGCCAAAACTGATGGTTCCGTCATCCTCGATGCGGATTAACTCGCTAACTACTGGCATAATGCTTTATCCTCCTAGTATCCTTTTAATCAATATCGCAACTGCTCCGCACTTACACAGTTACTCAGTAGTATCATTTTAACACACTTCGACCGGGTTTACCAGTCTTTTCGCTTCCAGCCCTTTAGACCGTCTCAAATTTCAGCTGATCGCCATCTTTTTCAATCCGAACCTCTGTTTTTTTCCGGATCGTGCCTTCCAGGATCTTCTCAGAAAGCTGATCCTCGATCTGCGTCTGGATCGTCCGGCGCAACGGTCTTGCACCATATTTGGAATCATATCCCTTATCTGCCAGGAAATCGATCGCATCATCTGTGATCGTGAGCGTCATTCCAAGCTGATCCTCCGTCCTTTTCTTGATGCCGCGCAGCAGAATGCCCGCGATCGTCTTGATATTCTCCTTCGTCAGAGGATGGAATACTAAAATCTCATCGATTCGGTTTAAAAACTCCGGCTTAAACATCCGGCGCACTTCCTCCATCACGCGCTCTTTCATAAACGCATAATCCGCTTTCTCACCGCTCTCCGACGAGAATCCAAGCCGCTTCGGGGAAATAATATTTTCAGCGCCCGCATTGGAGGTCATAATCAGAATCGTGTTCTTGAAATCCACCTTCCGTCCCTGTGCGTCCGTAATGTGTCCGTCATCGAGGATCTGCAGCAGAATGTTAAATACATCCGGATGCGCTTTTTCAATCTCATCAAAAAGAATAACCGAATATGGATTGCGACGCACCTTCTCGCTGAGCTGTCCGCCCTCCTCGTAGCCAACATATCCTGGCGGCGAACCGATCATCTTGGAAACGCTGTGTTTCTCCATGTACTCCGACATATCAACGCGGATCATCGCATTTTCCGTGCCAAACATCGCCTCCGAGAGTGCCTTGGAAAGCTCTGTTTTTCCGACACCCGTCGGCCCCAGGAACAGAAACGAACCGATCGGCCGCTTCGGATCCTTGAGTCCCACACGACCACGGCGGATCGCACGCGCCACGGCGGATACAGCCTCCTCCTGTCCGACCACGCGCTCATGCAGAATGGACTCCAGTTTCAACAGCCGCTCTGACTCTTCTTCTGCCAGCTTGCGAACCGGGATCTTCGTCCAGTCAGAAACAATGTCCGCAATCTCATTTTCACCGACCACTAACTTGCGTGAATTTTTCTCTTTTTCCCATTTTTCACGAATCTTTTCAATCTTTTCCTGCTTTTTCTGCTGCTTCTTCTTGATCTCACCGGCTTTCTCATAGGCTTCAGCCTTGATCGCCTCTTCCTTCTGACCTTCGAGTTTTTTGATCTCCGCTTCGAGCTTTTTGATCTCCTCCGGCTCCGTATATACAGTCAGACGCAGCTTCGAGGATGCTTCATCGATCAGATCGATCGCCTTGTCCGGCAGAAAACGGTCATTGATATAGCGGGCAGACAGGCGCACCGCTGCCACCAGTGCCTCATCCTGGATCGTCACCTTGTGATGTTCCTCATAGCGGCTGCGAAGCCCCTTCAAAATCTCAATGGATTCCGCCTCCGTCGGCTCATCCACCATAACCGGCTGAAACCGGCGTTCCAAGGCCGCATCTTTTTCGATGTATTTGCGGTATTCTTCCAGCGTCGTCGCACCAATGAGCTGAATCTCGCCCCTCGCCAGCGACGGTTTCAGGATATTAGAGGCATCGATCGCGCCCTCCGCGCCGCCTGCGCCGATGATCGTGTGAATCTCGTCAATAAACAAGAGCACATTTCCACTCTCCCGCACCTCGGCAAGTACCTTCTTAATCCGCTCTTCGAACTCACCGCGGTACTTGGATCCTGCGACCATGCCGGACAAATCGAGGCTGACAACCCGCTTTTTCGCGATCGTCTCCGGTACATTGCCGGAAACAATGAACTGTGCCAGACCTTCCACAACCGCCGTCTTTCCGACGCCTGGTTCCCCGATCAGGCACGGATTATTCTTCGTCCGGCGGCTTAAAATCTGAATAACACGTTTCATTTCCCGTTCCCTGCCGATGACTGGATCGAGCTTTCCGTCCCGCGCCATCTGGGTCAGATCCCGGCTGAAATTGTCCAGATTCGGTGTATTGCCTTTCTCCGGGCGCACCCGTCCTGCTGCCGCATCTTCCGCTGCCTCGGACGGCGCATCATCGCCCATAGCCCCCATCAGATCCACATATAATTTCTGAATATTAACATTCATTGTATTGAGTAAACGGCACGCAGTTGATTTTCCATCCTTGATGATAGCAATCAGGATGTGCTCCGTTCCAATCAGAGGCGCTTTAAAAAAAACCGCCTCATCATAACTCGCCTGCAGCACGGCGCGCGCCCCCGGCGTATACTCAATCTGTCCCTCTACCTGAGTCGCCACTGCCGGGCTTATCAGACGCTCCATCAGTTCCATGACACGCTCTTCTGTCACATCATGTTCTGCCAGAACCGCTGCCGCCACGCCAGTTTCCTCTTTTATCAGTCCTAAAAGCAGATGCTCCGTCCCCACATAGCCGTGTTCCAGCTCCTGCGCTGTCTCGACTGCCAGACGGATCGCTTCTCTGGCCTTCTGAGTAAAACGATCGATCATTTTACTGTTCCTCCTGTTTCTTTTTACTTTACACCAGCTTCGGCAGTTCCTCCCGCAGATACCGAGCCCGCTCTGCCTCCAATTCCTCACGTCCCAGCGGCTTGCTCGAACGTTTCTGTAAGTTTGCCGGCTGGATGCCGATCATCAGGCGGTAAATGCTCACAAATTCCGCCGGTTTTAACAGCCCGTCCGCGATGCCCGCCCAGACATGAGATAGAAATGTCATCGCTTCCTTGAGCGTCATCCGGCGCGCATATTTCAGAACGCCGTAGGACTTGTACGCCTCATCCTCCCGCTCCAGGCGGTGCCTCGACAAAGAGACCTCGCGGAACTGATTTTCCTGCGCCGAGAGCTGCCCCGCCACGTTGGCCACCAGCTCCAGAATCTCTTGTTCGGTGATGCCGAGTGTCTTCTGATTGACTACCTCGTACAGATCGCCGTAGTTTTCATTGCCTCTGCCATAAACGCCGCGCACGGTCGTGCCGAAACGTCCCATATCGCCCAGAAGTTCCTGAAATTTCTTATTCATTGTCAGAGACGGCAGATGCACGACCACGGACGCCTTCATTGCTGTTCCGACATTCGTCGGATAGGACGTCAGATATCCATATTTCTCATTAAATGCATACGGAATCTTCTCGTTGATATAATCATCCAGCGCATCCGCTTTTGCATAACATTCTTGCAGATCGAGTCCCGATGCCAGCACCTGTAAACGGATATGATCGTCCGCATTTAATACCATGCTGACCCGCTCATCCTCCGAACAGAGAATCCCGCCCGGCGTCGTCTTCTCCGCCAGCGTGCGGTTTAAAAGCCGCCGTTCCCGCAATGCGGTGCGGTCAAGCTTCTCCATCAATTCCAGATCTTCATATTCATAAAACTGACCGTCCCGGTCACCCAGATCGCGGAAATTCTGTTTTAAACGGGCAATCATCGTCCGCGCCTCATCCGGCTCCAGACGGCTCGGAAATTTATATTCTTCCCAGTTCCGAGACAGACGCACCCGGCTGGAAACGATATTGGACGCATCATTCGCCACTTCCTCAAACCATTTCGTCATGTCTCATCTCTCCTTCCAGACTGTGTATCTTATCCCGGCAGGCAGCAGCCGTCTCATAGTCTTCTTCCTGCAACGCCGCTTCCAGCCTGCGTTTCAGCTGCTTAATCTGCTCTTCCGGGCTGAATTCCAGTTCTCCTTTCTTCGTCACCTCTGCAGCCGCCTGACTGCGCGGCTGGATCTTCGGATGTTTGCCGGTATGGCTCGAATTTTCCTGCAATTTCTTAATTTTCTCTCCAAGCAACGGATCAAACACATGATAACAGTCCGCGCAGCCGAAACGGCTGTTCTTGATAAATTCTTCATACGTTGTGCCGCAGGTCGGGCATACCACATCCTCTTTCGGTGCCTGGCTGGCAGACGCATCCGTCAGTCCCAAAAGGCTCGAAAGCAGTTTTCCAAGCGGAAATTCTCCCTCAATCAGTGCCGAGTACGGTCCCAGATCCATCTCTTTCGCGCACTGGGCGCAGAGATTATGCTCTGTCTTGACGCCGTTAAACACTTCTGTATATTTAATATTCGCTTCGCGAATCCCACATTTCTCACACAGCATAATTTATCCTCCCAACATACACATCCCGCAACGGTTCCAATACACAAAAACCATCGCCCGCAGCCGGAACCTGCTATTCCGCTGTAAATGCGTCATAAATGGAATCCACCAGATTGTGAACCTCCTCGCGGCTCACATTTTTACAGACACCTCTTGCCAGAATTACACTGAGATCCCGGCGCATCTCCGAGATCGTCCGCATCTTATCCGTATCAAGTGCAATCACTGCCCCGCGGCGGCGGTCCACACGCAGAAAACCTTCCTGTTTCAGTACAGAATATGCCTTGTTGACCGTGTGCATGTTAATTCCGATGTTATCCGCTAACTGGCGCACGGATGGCAGCGTATCGCCCTCCCGGATCTGGTCGGTCGCAATCCCGATGATGATCTGGTTTATGAGCTGAATATAAAGCGCTTCCTCACTGTTAAAATCAATCTCTACAATCATACTCCACCATCTTTCATTCTGACGGCAAACCCCGTTTCTAAATACAGTCAGCCGCCTGTTTTATCATTTGTTATATAGATTGTATAACAAACAGGTGTTTTCGTCAACTGTAAAACTGTGTTAATTGTGTGAACTTGTTACAAAAAATCGATATAAAAGAAAAGACAGATACCCACCAGAAATCTCCTGGACAGATATCCATCTTTTCCTCTTTTATTTACTGCGGATCGTCGATATACTCAAATCCATCCTCATCACGCCGATCCCGCTCTAACCGGGCTTTTGCCTCGCGGGCGCGTCTGGATCGCTCTGATTCCGACTCATATCTCGTTGGGCGATCACCGTATTCCTCCCGTTCCAGCGTGTAGTAAAGCTCCGAGCGGGATGCCGGGCGCACATAAATCGCCGGGCGTGCATTCCGGCGTTCTCCCGATGCTGCAGACTCTTTCGCCGCACGATGCGCCGATGCCGGCGTGTAATCGCGCTGCAGGCGGCTTTCTTTTGCTGAAACGGCACGTTCCCGTTCTGTGCGTCGGCTTTCTGCCACTGCCTGGCGTTCCCGCTCTGCGCGGCTTCCGTCTGCCGAAGTTCTGCGCGGACGCTCTGAACGGCTTTCCTCTGCCGCATCTCTGCGGGTGCGCTGCAGACGTTCTTCTTCTGATGCCTCTCTGCGGACACAAGCCGGACTGCTTTCTTCTGGCATTTCTCTACGGACGCGTTCGGAACGATTTTCGCTTTCTGCTTCCCGGCGGCGTCTTTCCTCCGGCATCCGTTTTGCGCGGTCTGCCGATGCTGCTGCCTCCATACTCCGCTCCCGGCGAACCGGCTGGGAGACGTGCTCCTCATCCCTTGTCCGGCGGGCCGGAGGCGTCTCGCGCTTCTCTTCCCGCTCCCGGCGAACCGGTCTTGTCTCCAGCGTCTCTTGGGTTCGGCGCGCACTCCGACGCCCTTCCTCTATCCGCTCTGCGGACGGGCGGCGTCTGTCATCCGCTGCCATGCGCTCCTTCTCACTCCGTGCTGCCGGTCTTGCCGGCGTCATTTCCCCATCTTCTCTCTTGTCGCGCCCAGTGCCTCGTTTCACCCGTGCGTCTGCCGCCGGTCGTGCATTCGGCGATGACGGACGACGCTTGGACCTCTGTCTGCCTCCGGCTGCCTGCGCTTCCTCTCTCCACTCTTTCCGCTTGAGCAGAAGATTGATCACGATAAAGAACAAGATTACACACGCTACGCCCAGAACCGCAAGCATGACAAAGCGAATATTATAATCCCTGCAAAGTGCGTTGTACTTATCTACAATCTCTTCCACTTGTGCATCATCGTATTTAGTTGCCAGAGACGGGTCTTCAAAATACCGTTGGAAGGTCTTTTCTGCAATATCATACCGGTACAGCGACTTCTCGCCGCTCTCATTCATACCATATACGACACAATACTTCTGCTGTTCATCGCTCTTCCACACCCAGCCCTGCACTTTATACGTGCCGTTTAACTGAATGGTCGTCTCCATAAATCCATCCGGAATCTGAACCGACTCATCCGGTGGAAGCACCAGAATCGACTTTGCTGTCACATCGATCGTCACATACGGCGATAACACACCGGATTCCGGTATATAAATATAAAACGCACCATTTCCATCGGCCCCCTGCAAATACAGAAGCGTCAGGTCATTGCCATTTCCACACTGGACCTCTGAACCGCCATAAGTACAGGTAGACTGCGTATATCCTTCCGGAAGCAGGGAGGCATCAAATTCCGTCGCCACCGTATAGGAAACGCCGTCTATTTCCACATCCAGCCCGTTTGTCACAACCGGCGTTGTCCCAACTGCCTCTGTTTCAGCCCCTGTCTCTGCCTCTGACGGCACATCGACCGTATCTAGCTTATTGACTGTGATCGTGTAGCTCTTAGTTGTCTGTCCATCCTCCGCCGTCACCTTGCAGACAACGGTATTAGCACCTACCTTTAAGCCGGAATCACCGCTGACAAGGACTTTCGCCTTGCTGTCCTTCGCACTCGCGCTGACCGCCAGCTTATCGACGCTGGCTCCTACCTGCGCCGTATAGGAAGTCACATTTGGCGAAAATGCAGGGGAAAGTGTTCCTGGAGAAATCTTTAAGGACGAAAGCGCCGCTTCCGCCGAGGAGGTTGCCGGTGCTTTTACTTTGACACTCGCCGTCCCCGTTTTAGAAACTGTGACTGCCTGTGCATCTGAGTCATAGACTTCATAACTTCCCACAGAGATCGAAGTATTTCCCGCCTGCACTGCCTTGAATTTCAGCGTATAGGAAAATGCCTTCGTCGAATTGGAATCCATCGTTCCAACCAGGCGGACGGAACCTGCACCGCCGCTTGCGTTATTTCCGCTCACAAACTCAATGACCGACGGATCATAGGAAAGTACCACGTCGGATGCCCCTAGATTTCCATCCTGAGAGGAGATCTTCACATTGACGCTGAACTCCTGACCCACCGTCGCACTCGGATCGGAAAATGAAATTTTTGCGCTGGATGCATAGGCGCTGATCCCGCCAACCGGCGCCGCCACCGTCAGCATACCTGCCGCAAGTATACCTAATATGATATTTTTAAACCTTTTCATTCAACTGCCCTGTCCTATATTCTTTATTGGGAACGATCCCCTATCTGCACCGTTCCCTTTCTTTACAAATTTTCACGTACCCGCTGCCACCTCTCAAGACCAGCCGCAGGTACGTGAAATATCCCTACAGTCCCAGAATCTTCTTCTGCATCAGAAGAATATCCAAAATATCTACTTTTCCATTTCCATTGAGGTCGGCGCGCGCGATTTCTTCCGCTCTTAACTTTCCAAGTCCCAGTATCGACCGCTGTGCCAGCAGGACATCCATGATGTTCAGCTTACCGTCGCCGTTGACATCCCCGCGCACCGACGATGCCGTATGCGTTCCCGATGTGGACTGGGATGGTGCCGCCGCGCTGGTCGGCGACTGGCTCCCCTGCGGACTTCCGGCGCTCCCGACAGACTCCCCATTTGGCGCAATCAGGGTTCCGGAACTGCCGCTCCCAAATCCATTCACATTCGATCCCGGTGCGGACTGCCCGGAAGGAGAACTTCCCGAAGAGGTCGGACCGACAATCTGCACATCCGAACCGCCGGAGGAAGAATTTCCTGAACTGCCTCCTGAAGACATGCCCGGTCCCGTCGCCGGACCGCTAGAGCTGCTTCCAGAGGAAACGCCGCTTCCAATCGAGCTTGAGTAGGTCGGACCGCCCGACTGGCGCACTACGTGAAGGATGTAATTTCGCAGATTTCCATTTGCCGCTTTGACCGTCACGGTGATCTCATTGACACCGCTCTGCAGATCGACCGTTCCCGTTCCGGCAATCGTTGCCTTGGAATCAATCGCACTCGCTGCTACCGTCACGCTTGCCACCGATGGATCCACGATCAGATCGTAGGACTCTGTATCTCGGTTAAAGGTCGGTGTTAGTGCAAATCCATCGACACCCAGCGCCGACAGCTTGTTGTTCGGGCTGCCGTCCAGCGTCGGTTTGACGCAGGCGCCCGCCGGCATATTTTTATACACCGGAATCGAGAACTCAAGTGTTGTATTTGCCAATGCCGTGATCTTCGAAAGCGTCAGTCCTTCGGCAGCTGCCGCCTGCACGTTCGTCATGTACTGGTGTTTATAAAGGTTGCTGCCCTGCACATTAAATTTCTTTAAGTACAGCGTATCCTGCCCTTTTTTTACATAATTCTCACCATAATAAACCGAACCGCCGCGGATCGATTTCTCGATGCTGTTCCACGGGCGCAGATAGCTTCCCGACTGGGATGCCCACCAGAGTCCGCGTTCTACCGCACTCATCGATCCGGACTGATATGCCTCTATATTAAAGAAGTTATAATATCCCTGATAGCCGGACACCGTTCCGGAAATACTGCGTCCGGTTCCCTGGCTGCCCTGTTCCTGCAGAATCATCGACGCCAGAATATATGGATTGACTCCCGATTCGGATGCCGCATTCATGATGATATCTACATAGGAAGTACCGATTGCAGACTGCTGCGCCACTCCCGTGGAAGTTCCCGAACTGCTGGAAGTGCCACTTCCCGGTGCACTTGTTCTTCCGCTGCTGGTTGAACCAGAAGTTGTTCCAGTTGTGCTGCTTCCCGGTGCGCTTGTACTGCCACTGGTGGTTCCAGCCGTGCTGCTGGTTGTCCCCGATGACTTATTCGATGTGCCGCTGCTGACCGGCGCCGTCTCCCCGTCTGCATTGTTGGAAGAAAATCCATCTCCCGCCATGCCTGGTCCATTGGTCGCTGCCACCCGCTCCGTCTTATGATCGCTGATCGAAGCAATCGGAGACGACAGACCGGCGCTGCTTCCGCTCGAACCTGACGAACTTCCCGGTCCCGTCGCTGAACCGGAAGAAGAGCTTCCAGAACTGCTTCCCGTACCGGCCGATACCGACGAGCCGCCCGACACCGTGCCGGAAAGGAAGGTTCCGCTCACCATGTTCTGCAGCCCCGTCTTCGTGTGAAGCGAACTGTCATACGACTGTTTCATGAACTGGTAAATATATTTATCATTTAAGAAATTCCGCGGATCCATATAATAGGCGATAATATCCGAAGACGCCTGTACCCAGGAGCTTCCGTCAAAGCCCGGCCAGGTTCCGGTTCCCCAGTCATACGCGCCTGTCTCGGTCGATTTCCAGGACGAAATGCTGCTGCTCGCAACCAGGTTCCGCCCGATCACGCTTTCATTTTTCAACGCTGTGTTCCAATCCAGATTCGTCTGGAACGCCGTGAACGTCCAATTCGGATATTGTGCATGCAATTCCCGGAGCCCCTGTTTATAGCTCTCCGGAAATCCCTGCTTTGTCAGATAGCTTTCAAAATCCGAATCCGATTTGATCGCAGTCGGAAACTTTATGTATTTGCTCGAAACATAACCCGTCTGCTCACCGCCGCTTCCGCTATATCGTATCTGATACCATACGACGCCATCCGTTCCCGTCTGCTCACCAAGTACTGTAACTGGTGCGCCCTTGGACAGCTTCGCTAGTGCCTGATACGAAGTGCCCGGACCACTCCGGACATTCAGGTTTGTCGCATTGACCGACGCGGTTCTCTCTTCCGCATAGCTGACGATCCCCAGCAAAGACTCTGCTGCAGTACCTGCCAGCCCTGGGTTGACCGCCATCACAGCGCCCAACAGAAACGCCGCCGCCCGTTTCCCCAATAACTTCCATTTTTTCATCCGTCTATCTCCTCATTCTGTTGCGTTTTCTGCAATTCATCCCCCGCAACGGAATTCTTATTCTGTCTGCCGCCGTATTTCCAGACAGCCGCTCGACTGTTTTCCATCTTTTTCACGTTTTTACAATCGTATCTATTATAATGAAAAAAGACCATATGTGTCAACCTTACCGAAAAAACTTCGCAAAATTTGGGGCTTTTGCGTGGAATTGTAAGATTTTCTTAATTTTTAGAAGCAGTATAAATTGGCTTCGAAATGTTTTCCAGATGCATGATTTTTGAATGCATGACCGCATGAAAAAGAATGTGCCTTGGCACATTCTCGCGCCGAGCGCGGTCGCTTGCGACATGTTTCTGCTTCGCGCGAGTGCGCATCCTCGCGGAGCGTTTTTTTGTTTCATAGGACGTAATTTCCTATGAAATAAAAAAGGAGTGCCAATCCGGTACACTCTACCGATTCTGGCACTCCTTTTGGCTCAAAATCCTTAAATTCTTTTTAGCTTAGATCTGGTAAGACTCGCTTTTTCTTCCAGCCCAGGTATTGATGCCGTTTCCATCCATCTCCTCAGTGGACACCGGTGCTTTCTTTACTTCCGGCGCAGCCGCTTTCAGGATCTCGCGTTTCTCAACCGGCGGTTTCTTTGCCGGACGGGACTCGAAGAACTCTTTTGCTACCTGTGGGAACAGTGCATAAGTCAGGACATCCTCATCCTGCTGCTTCCACTGCTTCATCTCCGCCTCAATCTTCTCAAGCTGCGGCTCGATCAGATCTGCCGGACGACAGGTGATCGGTTTTGCATCGCCGATTGCTTTCTTCTGAACTTCTTTGTCGAACGGCTTTACAGTCTGTCCGAACTCTCCCATCAGAAGTTTCTTGGATTCCTTTGTGAACATCTTGTAGCGCTCGCCCATCAGGACATTTAATACAGCCTGTGTACCAACGATCTGGGAAGACGGAGTAACTAACGGCGGCTCACCGAAGTCTTTGCGGACTCTCGGGATCTCTTTCAATACATCGTAGTATTTATCCTCTGCGCGCGCTTCTTTCAGCTGGGAAACCAGGTTGGAAAGCATACCGCCCGGAACCTGATAACGCAGGGTATTGATGTCAACGCCCAGAACCTTGGTATTCATCAGACCACTCTTTAACGCTTCCTCACGCATCGGGCGGAAGTAATCTGCGATCTCCGCCAGTTTTTCCTGATCCAGTCCGGTATCATACGGAGTACCTTTGAAGGTCTCAACCATAACCTCGGTCGCCGGCTGGCTCGTTCCCATCGAAAATGGGGACATCGCGGTATCGATCATGTCAGCGCCCGCTTCCACTGCCTTTAAGTACGTCATGGATGCGACGCCGGAGGTGTAATGCGTATGGATATCAATCGGAAGATCAACTGCTTCTTTCAGCGCTTTCACAAGGATCTCTGCATTGTACGGGGTCAGAAGACCTGCCATATCCTTGATACACAGGGAATCAGCACCCATATCCTCGATTCTCTTTGCAATGTCTTTCCAATAATCCAGTGTATATGCATCACCCAGTGTATAGCTCAGCGCTATCTGTGCGTGTGCTTTTTCTTTGTTGGCTGCCTTTACCGCTGTCTCCAGGTTGCGGATATCATTTAAACAGTCAAAAATACGGATAATATCAATACCATTGGCAACTGATTTCTGTACGAAATATTCTACCACATCATCTGCATAGTGGTTATAACCCAGAATATTCTGTCCGCGGAACAGCATCTGAAGTTTTGTCTTCTTAAAACCATCTCTCAGCTTTCTAAGGCGCTCCCACGGATCCTCCTTCAGGAAACGAAGGCTGGCATCGAATGTCGCACCGCCCCAGCATTCTACTGCATGATATCCAACCTCATCCATCTTTCCGATGATCGGAAGCATCTGCTCCGTTGTCATTCTGGTTGCAATCAGAGACTGGTGCGCGTCACGAAGGACAGTTTCCACGATCTTAACCGGCTTTTTCTTTTCATTTGCCATTCTAAAGATACCTCCCAATACACTTTTATTATGAGTCAACTATCTGCGACCTGGCTGATTAAATAATTCACAGCCATATTTTTATCTATTATACCACAAGTTTTCCGATTTCTGGATAGTTTTTTTAATATAATTTCATAAGTAAATTCTATATCGTGGAAATGTGGGTTGTGATTTTTGCTGATGTCAGGGAGCTTTCCTCTGCGCCGCGTGGGGGCGGCTGGAGGAAAAAAGTTTCTTGGTCACGTCTTTCTAGTCCGCAGTGCGGCAGCTCGAAAAAACTTCGTTTTTCCTCGCTGTCGGGCATTCGCCCTATGAAAAAAGAAGCCACACACAGCTGCTTTTGTGTAAACACAACGCTTCTATGGATCACTTCTTTCTAATCCGCAGTGCGGCAGCTCGAAAAAACTTCGTTTTTCCTCGCTGTCGGGCATTCGCCCTATGAAAAA